>Ga0214545_1002842_pt1 | contig 33222 bp, 14 predicted proteins | sample CNSS4metaG_FD_160064 | JGI IMG/M metagenome (GOLD analysis project Ga0214545, IMG submission 160064) | Root nodule microbial communities from cowpea collected in UCLA plant growth center, Los Angeles, California, USA - CNSS4 | ecosystem: Host-associated > Plants > Roots > Nodule | place: USA...
AAAAATAAAATAAAAATATATTTAAAATATATATATATATATATATATATATATATATATATATATATATATATATATATATATATATATATATATATTACATAAAACATTTAACTAATTAGGTGGTATCTTTTCTAGTAAACACATGCTGAAGTATTGTAAATGTTTAGTTGTCTTGAAAGTGTTTAGGTGTTATTTTGTGGTGATTTAATTAAGGTGGTCAATGTCACATTGATATCTACTCTTCTCTACATTTTATGGATCTTTACTTTGTTTAATTACATATCCCATAAATGTGGAAAGTATCAATCAAGTTGTGTCAAGTAAGATGTAAATGTTTTAAATAAGATATCTTGTTAAACATTAAGCTTTGAACTATTTAAACAACAATAATACATTATGATTTCTTTTAACAAAAAAAATTGTAATTCTTTTTACTTCTTAATTAATAAAAAAAATCCATTAACTTGTTGACCTATCATAAATTTAGACTAGATAAAAAAAAATTATTATAACCTAGTTTTAAAACATAGTTCTAAGGGACAAATATTTATGAATGTTGCCTTGAACCAAGTTTAACTCATTGCTTTTATCTTTTAAACTCATTGAGCTTGTGCTTGTTTTAGGGTTTTACTATTCATTCAAAAAGAAAAGTGAATGTTGATTATGTTTATTTGTAATAGTGAGAGTGAATTTGCGAGCGATGATTTGCAGTGAGGATATAAGTATGGTCCTCACTACATTGAAGAGAGATGCTAAGAAAGATACGTCAACAACTACGAAATAACACCCCAACCCTCATTTTTAACTCTATATTTTCACCTTTTACTTTCACTATGTCGTGCACTAACCATCCCCTTTTGCATGCATTCATTACGCAAGTATGCATGAAAGGAATCTTAGCATAGATTACTACCATATGTCTTGAGTTCTTATTGCAAAGTGTTCTTACTAACTGGAACTGGAATATCTCGCAATATATACCATGCAATACAATTCAATTGGATCTTTAAGGATTGTTTTTTCTCGTCCATATGTGTTTGTTTAGTCCTTATAGGGTCGAGTACTTGCAAAAGCACTTTGACACTTAAGTTAGGTCTAGCAAATTGTGGAATGGTGAATGAAATCAATGAATGAAAAATGTGGTCATTATTAGTGACTAAATTTTGTCACCAAATATTATTTAATTATTATTATATTTTATTTTATTTTATGTTGTAATTTTACTTTTCAATGTTCCTCTCATTTTTTCAAACTTCCCCAAAATTTCTCAATGTAAAACTATTTCCCATCTTCGTTTCTTGCTGTAAAAGTTTTTCAATCTTCTCTTTCTTTTCTTCCTCTTTTAGCTAAGTTTTATTTTGTTTAATTTTTTTAAGAAATTTTCTGGTTTGGACATGTGTAAAATCTTTCATTTTATGTTTCTTTAATTTGTAGTATTTATGGATTTTCTAAGTATTATCATACGAAAATTATGTTGGATAATAAAACAAACTTGTTAAAGTAATGGAAATTTGATTCTAAGATATACTAAGATGCACTTCCTAAATGTATTATTAAACATGATCTTCGATTTAGATATGTTGAGTACAGGAAAACTTAGGAGGTAAACCAAATGTACAATCTCTTTATTGAATATCTAAGCCAAACCATTACATCAACTTCATCTACAGTAACTATTGCATAAGACATGAAATCCTCTTATCAAATGACAAAATTAAGGTAATTTTTTTGTAATAAATTCAGGTGAATTTTAATAATATATTTATCACAAATTAGGAATGTAAAGAAATTAAAGAAGTACTATTGTTTATATAGAAAACTAGTTAATGAGTATCTAAAGAGGTTAATAATGAAGATTAATTATATGATAATTTTTTATGTATATTACATAAACATATTAACTAATAGGTGTTATCTTTTGTAGTAAACACATGCTAAAGCATTGTAAATGTTTAGTTTTATTGAAAATGTTTAGTTGTTATTTTGTGGTGCTTTCATTGAGGTGATCAATGTCACATTGATATCCACCCTTATCTATATTTTAAGGATCTTTACTTGCTTTAATTACACATCTTACAAATGTGGAAAATATAAATAAAATAGTTTCAAGTAAAAGGTAAATGTTTTATATAATATATCCTGTTATTAAATATTAAACTTTGGACTATTTGAACAACAACAATACATTATGATTTTTTTTAACACAAAAATATCCATTAACATATGGACCTAACATAAATTTAGTCTAGATAAAAAGATTATTATAACCTTGTTTTAAAACATTGAGGGACAAATATTTTAATTTTACCCATATATCCAAGTTAAGTTGGATTTGATTTCTTGTTTAGAGAGTCCAATTTATGAATGTTGCGTTGGACCAAGTTTAACTCATATGTTTTATCTTTTTAACTCATTGTGCTTGTGTTTTTTTCGAGGTTTTTACTATTCATGAAAAAGAAAAGTGAATGCTGATTATGTTTATTTCCAATAATGAAAGTGGATTTGGGAGCAATGATTTGCAAAGAGGATATGAGTATGGTCCTCGCTACATTGAAGGTAGAAGCTGAGAAAGACACGTCAACAACTACGGAATAACACCATAACTCTCTTTTTTAACTCTATATTTTCACCTTTTTCTTTCATTCTGTTGTGCACTCACATTCACCTTTTGCTTTCACTATGGCATGCATTTAATACGCGAGTCTACATGAAAGGAATCTTTGCAAAGATTACTGCCATCTGTCTTGACTGCTCATTGCAAAGTGTTCTTGTTAATTGGGACTAGACTATCTCGCAATATGGACTTGCTATCTACCCTGCAATACGATTCAAATGGATGTTCAAGGATTGCTTTTACTTCTCCTTATAACATCTTGGACGAATATTACTTAATAAAAAATAATTTAAATTAAATTATCCTTTAATATTCTTTTTCAAAAGCGTGAGAAATTTGAACATTTATTAAACACGCGTAAATTTAAAAATCTATAATTCAACTTAATTATTACAAATTCCAAAGTTGAACCGGAATTATGACCAATACATGATAAAAGAAATAATTTTTCTTTAAATCATTCCCCGCAGCTAGCCCTCACTCCGGCTCTATGTATTAATGATGAAGGATCGTGTCGGATTTAGGGTGAAAAACATCTCGAATGAATTTGGGTACGAACCCTAAAACAAAAAGGGGGAAATGGAGGACGTCAATTGGAGATTTTTGCGGAACGGGAGGAAATCACGCGACTTGGAGGAGATTCCAAGATAAGTGAGGAAGATCCGCCACTTTGAATCGGAGATTCAAAGATAAGGATCGGTGGTTCTGAGGAGAACCTCGAGACTTGAGAGAAAACTCAAATTTTCATATAACTCAAATCTCAATACAAATGTGTCTCACAAGGGCTTATATATTATGGGCCGAAACACCAAAAGGCCCAACACAACAAAAGGTTCGATAAAGCCCAAACAAAAACATTATAGAAATTATAAAAGAGTTAATATTCTACGATCTGAAGCTAATCCGAGATCTCTTTGAAGGTCTTGGGCATGATTCCCTCAACTGCTCTGAAATCCCTATGACGATCTTGAACCACGCCTCCATCATTGCCTCCAGGTTAGAGAAAATTTGACCTAGAATTTTAGTTCTTTATTACCTACAACCAAACACATAAACATAAGTGCTGAAAGCACACAAAACCAGAATAGTCTAAAGACAGAAATAAAATGCTATATAAAAAAATGAAATTGGAATCATGGGAGAAGTCAATCTCTTATTATCAAGGTACTTGGAGATTGTCCTCCAAGATCAAAGATAAACTTGCAGAACACATCAAAGAGTTTCAACACAACTATACTATCCATAGTGAAACAAAAAGGAAAACAACCCCTAGTAATTAGAATAGAAAAAGAGTGTCCCTGAAATCCCTTAGGATTTTCATGATAGGACAAACACACAAGCAGATGATTAAAGTCGGGTTCATGTTTTGCCCATGTTGTTGCTGCCTTTTCTATCATCTTTTCTTCACCCTACTGCTTATGCCATTGCTTCTTAATGTATAAGTCTTCCGTAGGCATTAAGACAAAAGGGGAGGGGTTAGTAAGTGTTCCCAATGAAAATACAAAATGATGATGTGAACGGGAACAACAATTTAATGCATTATCATCCCCCTTTAAGGATTTCATCTCAACCATGCATGTCAGGGGTATGAGGAGAGACTCCTTCTCGTGTTTCTCACTTTGTTCTTCTTCTTCCTTTTCTTGTCACTCTTTCTTCTTTTTATCTCTTAGCTCGTTCTCTTTTATTTCTATTAGCGATTTCTTCCTTTGTTCCCTCTCCAAATTTTCTACTTGTCTTGCTTTTTCCAACATTTCCTTTAGTGTTCTTTCCGCATTCTCTCTCTCTCTCTCTCTCTCTCTCTCTCTCTCCCTTTGTGCTTGTTGTCCTTGTTTGACTTCGAGCTTTTTTCTAACACTCCTCTTCATCTCTTTCAAGTATACAATGTAATCTTGGAGTTCCTGAAGAGTCATGTACTTGGCATTCCAATTAGGACATTGATAATTTTCATGTCCATAACCTTCACACTTGGTGTACCTAATAGCACTTATTTTGTCTTTTGGCAATGATCGTCTATCTTCATGTTGCTCCCTTCTAAGATTCCCAAGTTTGCTATTCAACCTGATAATTCTGGACATAATGAAGTTGATATCTTCTATCAAGGTCGAAAGTGTATGGAACATTCTGGAGTGCTCAAAATTCCTAATTCCTACAGTGAAAGAGAGGGAACAAGAACTAACACAAAACACAGTAAATGGTTAGCAAAATAAATGTAGATAAAGTTATCAAATGGGCCTCACCATTCCTTACGTGTTTACACTCAATTCCACTCGTGTTTCACTCTCAAAGTGTATTCACTCACTCTCAAGTTCCTGTTCAGTTCTTCAAAGAACCTCCAATCATCCCATCAAGAATTTAACATCAAAGTGAAAGATGTAACGGATCTAAGCTCAACTCCGGAGGCCAAGGAAAGAAACTCTAAGACAAAACCAAGGAAATTTGAAAACAAACTAAAAAGCACCAAAATCAAGAAATGGCTAAACCAAAAAGGAGTAAATATGGGACAAAACTAGGACTATGACAACGAGAAAAGCACTTTTAAAGACAAGAGTAATCTAAACATTGTGTTTAGAATTACCACTGGAAATGTGAAACAAAATACTTAAGTTAAATTGTGACGATTAATTCAAACTCCCACAAGCAATACTTCCAACAATTAAGCTCAAGGTACATTGTTCCACAACACGAGAATATAAGGAAATATCAAACTCAAAGGAATATGATAGACAAAAGACTCAAGCAAAGCAAAGGTGAACAAATAATGACTCTAAATGGTAAGAATAGGCAAAGCTAAATGCAAAATCATATCAAAAAATCAACCAGAGACATGACTAAAGCACCACAATTTTGCACCGAGTAACACCCAAAACAACACCAAATATCACCTCAATTCACGCCCACACCTGTTGTCCAAATAAGAGAGTTTCATGCCAAAAATAGTCATCAAACCACCTTTAATATCTCCAAAGACAACACCAATTAAATAACGACAAGGCTGCCACTTGGACCGTTTAGAAATGTTTTAAGTTAATGAATTGGCTATTGCACAGGACGTTCAGTTGGACCACAATCTTCAATGGTTGGCACCAAAGTTCACCAAGTACGTTGTTGTCAATCACTACGGGTTGTAACTGGCATGGCTTAAGCGAGTGAGGCATGGCTTAAGCGAAGGAGGCTTGCGGGATGGGAGGCTTTCGTAAAACATAACTCTGTTGCAATAAAAGTCTTGCCCAATTTCACTTCGGGATCACCAATACAAACATGTAGCATTCACCGAACCAACACCATTTACCGCTCTAGCTGTGTATATGTTGCTATAGAGTCATAACACCACGTGCCACTCAAAATTCTACTGCACCAACACATTTCCAAAAGCAAAGAAATAAAACACTGCAACCAATGTCTGTCGCCAAACCAAATCACCTAAACACAATGGATATCTTCAATTGCATAAGCCACACCACATGGAAATTCCAATTGAATGCTGTCAATTTCATACATCCATGTTCATTGACCAGCTGCTCCATTTGTGCCAATAATGAATTGAAGAATTTGACTTTGAACCAGCTTCTAGATTGATTTGTGGACTGCTACCACCGCTTGGACTAAAATTAATTTGCACTTGAGCCAACTTTCTGCACCACAAATTCAATGCTCCACCAGCCTTGAAGAGTTGCTGCTATGGTGAACTTCTTTAACTGCCACGCATGGATCAATATCTTGCTGTCCACCAAACTTAAAAGGTTGGATTGTCTACTACAGCGACCCAAAATTTTGCATACCACCGCTTGAAATAAATAGATATTGCTGCCAAATGAAATTCTTCCAGCAAAATTTTAACTGCACTGAATGTACTAAGCAAGCTACAACACTCAAATAAATCAATATTCGTTGCTGCACTAACACGTTCCACCAAATGAATTTAAATATGGCTACCAATTTTTGCTGCATCGAAAGCTAATTGCACTGAATGAAAAGAAAAGTTACTGAATTTTTTTTTAGCAAGCACACTGCTCATTCACCTATTTAGTTGGCTGTCACACCTACTTTATTCTGCACCAATGAAAGCAGCATCCATTTCCCAATATGCACCGCTTGGAACACTCTAAATTGTGCACTGAAAGAAGTCCAAGCTACTTCACCAAAGTTGCCACCGATTTTTTTGCTTTATTGAATTGCCACCGCTTGCACCACGAGACTTGCAATGGTTGGCATTGTTGTGGTCAAAAGTTTCCTTGCATTGAATGGTTGTGGTAGTGTGGCATTTCCACCAAAGATTAGGTGCTTTTGCGACGTGTCAGTTTAGCTCCAACACGTTCCACTTGAAAAACTCAACTGCTTCCACCATGTCCAAGATTCAAACCTGGCCTGCTATATTGAACCCGCAAAGCACTAGCCAATTTGAGTGTGCTGCCACCGATGAAAGAAAGCTGATGAACAAACACTGCTGCATCGCTTGAAGCAACTCCTATTGCAGCTTTGCCACTTAAACAAACTAACGTTTAAGAAAAGCCAGATGCTTAACACATCTTCACTACAAACAACCACCTCAATAAACTGATTTGATACAAGAAGAAGCTTAGCACATCTTCTCCACGTGTTTCTCTCAGCTAAATTTGGTGTATTGATGTTCACTCAATTCTTTTCTTTGAAAACCAAAATGCATCTCTCCACTTGGCCAACCTCTTGAGCTAATACCTCAACCTTGGCCAATCTCCACAACGCTTGTCACAACCAACCTCAAATTTACAATTTATCTTCACTGAATCAATTTCACAAACACTTGGTATGCATCGAATTCCACTAACTAATTTGTCTCCAATCGCCACATATTTAGACAAAACACCTTAAGCGTGAAGTGGCTTCCAATTCTACACAAAACAAACACCAACTAGCATTAAGTAGTTAATTATATTCGCACCTCAATCACCCTCCTCAAACTACACTTTCACGGTTATAATTTTCCATTGGGGAAATTTCTCAATCAAGTGGTATGCAACCACTCCAAAGGTAATTTTGTAGCGGCACCAAAAAATGATCAACATCCAAATGAATCTAGATAGCAACCACCACGTACGCTAACAGAAACAACGCAACCCACCACCAATTGAACAACTCAAATGCAACCTCAAGTGCTCAAAGTCGTCCACACAACCATCGTGAGTAGAAGAAAAGACTAAGCAAGTGGACGAAAACACCAAAGGTAAATTCAAGCGCCCAGGTGCTTCAGTGAATGAGAAAGAGCGCACACGTTCAGTGGCGGAGCACTGTTGGTGCAGGGAGAGGCCATGGCCCCCCTAAAGTTTTAATATTTTTTTTAATATTATATATATTTTAATTTTTTATATATTATATATATTAAAAAATATATTATAATTAAATCAAATATTTTATTTCTTTTATAAACATAATAATTAATGTTAAAAAATAATAAAATATAAAATTAAACACAATAAAAAATAAAGAATAAAAAGATTTATCAAGATATTTTTTTATTTTTCTATTTATTATGATTTGAGTTTCTCATAAATTGTTCTCATATTCCATTCTCACATGTTTTTTCTTGTTTTCGAAGAGAAAAAGATCTATTATTTTTGCTCTTATTTATCCTCTGTCCTTTTCCTTCCATTCTCATGGAACTAAAGAAGAAGGTAATTCTTTGGTCTCAATTGATAGTGAAATATTAGTTTAATAATTTATTTAATGATTCTCTTTTATATTAATTGTTTATTTCATGAATATAGAAAAAAAGTTGTACTGTGTTTTTTTTTTATAACCGAATCTTAATTGTGGTTCCATTATATGTTTTGAGTTTCTCACAAATTGTTCTCATATCTCATTCTCAGTTGTTTTCTTTTGTTTTTGAAGAGAAAAAGATCTATCATTTTTTCTCTTATTTCTCCTCTGCTCTCTTCCATACTTGAGGGAAAAAAAAGAAGGTAATTCTTTGGTCTCAATTGATAGTGAAATATTAGTTTAATAATTTATTTAATGAGTATGTTTTATATTATTTTTTTATTTTATGAACATAGAAGAAAAAATAGTATACTGTGTGTTTTTTTATAACTGAATTTTAGTTGTAGTTCCATTATATGTCTTGAATTTCTCACAAATTGTTCTCACCTATCTTCTTTTGTTTCCGAAGAGAAAAAGATCTATTATTTTTGCTCTCATCTTTCAGTGGTTTTCTTCCATTCTTGAAGAAATCAAGAAGAAGGTAATTCTCTCTTGTCTCACTTGATAGTAAAATATTAGTTTAATCAGCTTCTTGTATATTAATTTTTTATTTTATGAAAATAGAAAAAAAATATTGTACTTTGTGTTTTTAATAACTGGATTTTAAGTGTGGTTTGATTATTATTGAATTTTCTTTTGACAATTTTTTAGATATGTGTGATTTTTTTTAGTTATTATTATACTAAATTATGTATTTAATTTTATTTTATTAGTGACAATAATTAAATATATAAATTTTTGATGTATTATTTTGGCTCCCCCAACAATTCTCGTCAAGATCCGCCACTGCACACGTTGAATGCAAGATAACACCAGAACCCAACACGCGAAACAAATAAGAGAACAAAAAAAATCTGAGACCAATCTCAGAAGAACAATTAACTTAGCTCTGATTACCAAATGATGAAGGATCGTGTCGGATTTATTGTGAAAAACATCTCGAACGAATTTGGGTACGAACCCTAAAACGAAAAGGGGGAAATAGAGGACGTCGATTGGGGATTTTTGCGGAACGGGAGGAAATCACGCCCCTTGGAGGAGGTTCCAAGATAAGTGAGGAAGATCCGCCACTTTGAATCGGAGATTCAAAGATAAGGATCGGTGGTTCTGAGGAAAACCTCGAGACTTGAGAGAAAACTTAAATTTTCATATGACTCAAATCTTAATACAAATGTTCCTCACAATGGCTTATATACTATGGGCCAAAACACCAAAAGGCCCAACACAACAAAATGTCCGATAAAGCCCAAACAAAAACATTATAGAAATTATAAAAGAGTTCCTATTCTACGATCTGAAGCTAATCCGAGATCTCTTTGAAGGTCTTGGGCATGATTCCATCAACTGCTCTGAAATCCTTATGACGATCATGAACCACGCCTCCATCAATTAACACCGTCACCTGCAACATCATTTGCTCCCGTGTAGCAAGTTACACGATCATCGCCAAACACAAGCTGAAAGAGTGAACTCAATATAATTAACTTGCATAAATAATTATATCATAGAACCTTCACCCAAAGCATTTGAACTATTCCAAAAACCCCTTATGAGAACTTTTATCCTTATGCACAAACAATCATGGCCTCCACCATCTTCATCCACATTCTACACACTTTGACAATAACCTTAAGACGACACATGCTGCCACGAGCCTACCACTCGTGGTCCAACCTCTACCAGCTTCCCACTCGCAGACCAACATGCGTGGAAATATAATGTTACGAACCACTATCTGTAACAACCAGGTGGAGCTAAACAATATGAACCACTGTTCGTATTCGCACATGATTCCCAACATCACCGGCCTACCACCCGTGAGTGACAATCAAGTGGAGCTAGCCAATATGAGCCTCTCACTTGTATGCTCACACATGATTTCTAGCATCATTAGCCTACCAGCCATGATCGCCGCCTGTTTATAATCCATTATGAGCCACCACTCGTAAATGGGTCTCAACATGTCTTATACACAAAGTCAATATCATTAAGTCGTGTAAAACTATCAATATCATCAACTTGACCTATATAAGATCAGTACATACTCAATCTTGGTCTTAGGGATTCCAATGCTTCCACAAACCTGCCCACTCGTGATTCAACTCTAAGAACCTCCCTGCTCGTAGTCCAACTCTACGAACTGCCCCGCTCATAGTCCAACACGCGTGACCACCTACAATAAACCTCCCCGCTCATAACAACCTCAAGTGTGAGCACAAAACACATGAACATCCCCGCTCGTATCCCCACATAGGAGTAGATCAAATATGAACCTTCCCGTCCGTATTAATCATGTGTTTCCAACTCCATTACGAACCTCCCACTTGTAAAAGGATCCAAGCATAATTCCAGACCAAGACCATCACACCAATTCATGCAAAATGCACCACAAAAGTCCACTGACCCTGTATTATCGCATGGCGTAGCCTAAGTGCCGCTAGGCAAAGTCACGTTGTAGACTACCTAGCGGTTATTTAGTATCACTAGGCAGCAACTCTCAGGTTTGGCATTTGCCTGACGGTACAGATGTGTCATCAGGTGCCACTCCCTTAACAACTTCCCTGGTTGACCCTTATTGCCTGGCGATTTTCCCCGTGCCGCCAGGCGCTATATAAGTGGCGAGAAAACATTGGTTTTGCACCTTGGAACATGTCCTAATGAACCTAACACCCAAAAACATACCATTCTAGTTCATTTAGATACATATTCATTTATCTCAACATGACCCAAATGCTATATATTGCACCTCCTACGCATTAAACATATTTTTACACTCACATGTATTCACCAATTACGACCATACTAATGCTTAAACCATACAATATTAATCATGCTTTTTAGGAACATAAACCAAGAACCAATAATGCCATTCAACTCATGCAAGGTCATAAGAGTATCTCAAAAAAATCCCAGAATTATTCCCTTTAACCCAATCTCTCATGCCAACCCAAGCTTTAACATCAACACAAGGCATTAGTCTCATGGTAGTTTACTTAGGTCCATTTTATCTTGATATTTTATGCATTAGAGTTAAACCCAAAACTAGAATACTAATTACATAGCATGACATACAATGTACTCGCACACATCATACTTCCCAATCACATATGTATATTCATGCATATTCAAAATTTAGACAAGCCACCATTTGAATTCATCAATCATATTTCTTGTCCATAAAATTGAAACATAGTAACCCAATATTGCATGCACTCATACCAGATCTAAAACTCATATTAGCCAACACCTACAAAAATCCCTTTTATCCAATTATTCATGTTCACCCAAAATTTAACATAATCTTTTAGCCATAATTTCATGCATAATCATCCAATCATATTCCCATTTAATCCAAACCATCATAATATCACACATTGCACAACTGGACATCAAACAATCGACAATCAATATATATTCCCATTTTCAACCCAAAATAACCCCACTACTCCTTTTTACTCATCAAATAACCAAGGCATAACTGATTAGTTGCATATCCTAACCATTTGTAGCGAGAAACATTCAATTCGAGAAAAACGAATCAACAGAACCAACCCTGGATGCCTCTGAACCGCACAAAACGCAGAAATGGTTGAATGCAGGTCGCGCCGCCTGGCAGTTCATAACTGTCGCCAGGAAATTTATGGGCGAAACCTAGAAATTAATGCAATTTGTATGTGTCGCCTGACGGGCCAAGAACACCGCCAGGCAATTTCTAGGCAGAAACCTAGTAAACGCAAATTTCAATCCAAAACAGAAGTGGTAGGCATCCATATTCCAATATCATTAAGACAACAAATAATTTATAATTTTAAGCATGTTGGTGCAATTTCCCTTACCTGGAATTCCTGCTTCAATTGCACTCATAACGATCCTCCTTGCCCAAAGTCGATCTACCCTTTGCTTTTCCCACTTGACACTCTTTCTAACCTCTTCACTCTCTCTTTGGCTTAGTTTTCAATGCTTTCACACTTTCCTTTTGCAGTTGTAGGAAACCCTTCCTTCTACATTTCATTTTTCAGCCCTAAAATAATTTATTAAAATAGAAATACGAAAATAAAAATAAATTGCCATTGATAGGCATTACATTGTGGTTTTAAGCTCATAAATGGTCCTAACCTCCCCCAAAAAAATGCATAAATGGCTTAATGCAAGTCGTGCCGCCTAGCGGTTCATAACTACTGTCAGACGATTTTTGGGCGAAACACAGAAATTAGTGCAATTTGTATGTGTCGCCTGGCGGGCCAAGAACACCGCCATGCGGTTTCTAGGCAAAAACCCAATAAACACAAATTTCAATCCAAAACAGAAGTGATAGGCACCCATATTCCAATATCATTAAGACAACACATAATTTATAATTTTAAACATTTTTGTGCAACTCCTTTTACATGGAATTCCTACTCCAATAGCGCTCCTAACATCCTTTTTGCCCAGAAGTCGATCTACCCTTTGCTTTTCCCACTTGGCACTCTTTCTAACGTCCTCACTGTCTCTTTGGATTAATTTTCAATTCTCTCACACTTTCCTTTTGCAATTGTACGAAACCTTTCCCATTCCCACTAACTCTTCTTCTACATATCATTTTTAGCCTTAAAATAATTTATTAAAATAAAGTTATGAAAATAAAAATAAATTGCCATTTATAGGCATTACATGGTGGTTTTTAGCTCATCAGAATCCTAACCTCTACCTCTCTAGCTTCTCTGAAGACGACTAGGGTTATTCCCACTAACTCTCCTTCTACATTTCATTTTTTAGCCTTAAAATAATTTATTAAAATAAAAATAAATTGCCATTAATAGGCATTATATGGTGGTTTTTAGCTCATCATTTTTTGAGCCCTCTTCCAACATAGCAAAAATAAGTCCAACGTAAAAGTAATTATTTAGCACTAACCAAGTTCGAACCCTCAACCACATGTTTACCAAGCAAATGAATAACCAACAAGCCAATTCATGTTTCTTGGCATTTCATATACACAAGGCTTTATCATTTCGTATCCAAAAACTATGCATGTATGCAAAACAATTAAATAATAAAATTAACACACTAATGGCATACACAAGACTTAAACCCAAATCCCTTCAATGTAAACAAGTCTCTCAACGACTTCAGCTAGTATTGTTCCTTATTATAAATCTCCGCATTAATTACTATAAAGATCACTTTAATTACATTTATACTAAATAAATATTTATTTATTTAATTTTTCTGGGTCCTACACTCTTGATGAGTCTATTTAGTCCTTACGGGGTCAAGTACTTGTAAACGCACTCTAACACTTTAAGTTAGGTCTAGAAATTTGTGGAATAGTGAATGAAATCAGTAATTGAAAAATGCGGTCACTATTAGAGATGGCAAATAAACCCGCCCCCGTGGGTATTGCCCGAACCCGTCCCCGTTTTGACGGGGAATCCCCGCATTGACTGGGTATGGGTATGGGTACGGGGAATTCCCGACTTTTTCAATTGGGTATGGGGATGTACATATCCCCGCCATAATACCCGTCCCCGCCATATCTCCGTCTCCGTTTAAATTATTAAAATATTCACAATTAATTAACCCTATATATATATATATATATATATATATATATATATATATATTTTCTATTTTTTATTTCTTCTAATTATTTGGTTTGTCATGAAACTCATTCGTATCTCCAATATATTTTTTATCTTTTTATAACCTTTATGTAATTATGTTAAAAAGATGTATGTTAATTAAAAAACTTTTATGCCTCACATTTGAATGTTTCTATTATTTTTAATATTTTTATTTATTATATATTTTCCTTTCACATGAGAATGTTTATACTCTCAATTTAAGGTAATATAAAAACAATTCTTTACTTATTATTATTAATTTTTGTTTAATTTGAAGAAATTTTTTGTTTCGTTAAAATAATTTTTGTTATTTTTCAACCATTGAGTATATATGATAATATTTGAATTTTTTTCTTAGATCTCTAAGGTATTTTTCATCTTATCATACCCTTAATTATACATTTGATTTCCTTTGTGTGATTTCTTTCAATAGTTTCTCAAATTATTTCTAAGACACACATTTGCTAATTTTTTAATACTATTATTTATTGTTTATTTTCATCATGCTAAATAATATTTCGATATATTCTATCCAATTATTTTTTATTTTCTAACTCATTATTAATCATACTGTAAGTTTTTCACTTTAATTGTATAAATAACTTTTATTTACTACAATATAAAAATTTAATGTAATTGCTATGAATATTTTTTTGTCACTATCCAACATATATTGGAGTTCAAAAGATACAAAATCTATGTTAAAATTTTATTATGTTTATTATTTGTTCTTTGTGTCATTTTGATCAAGTGATGTATTATAACTTTTATTAGTGTACAAAAAAGAGATTAATTAAAATTTAAAAAATTGAAGTAAACAAACATTTAAAATATATTTTAATTTGAATATTTGTTTTCCTTTTATTATTTTTTAAATATTTTTTTATTTTATCAACTAAGTTTCATTAATGTTTGTAGTTTGCAAATTTAATAAATGTTTTGGTTCTCATGAAATTTTATTTAGTATTCTAATCTAAAATGTAAACAATTATAATTTATTTCAAAGTATTTGATATGGAAGAAACAATCATCCTCCTGATATTGAATATTTGATAATATTATTTTTTCTTTACTGTAATTTTTTTTCTTTTATAAAAATTAATATTGAAGTAGTTAGAACACGGGTACGGGTATGGGTACGAGATTATACCCATTACTTGGTGGGGATGGGGATGGAACAAAAGTTTGATACCCATTGGGTTTGGGTATGGGTATGGGGATGGGGATGAATTTTTTCTGCAGGGATGGGTATGGGATAGCGAAACCCGTCCCCGCCCCGTTGCCATCCATAGTCACTATTGGTGACTAAATTTTGTCACTAAATTGTTGACTATATTTTTACTTTTATTTATCAAACTCCCCCCAAAATTTCTCATTGTAAAATTTTTTCTCATTTTCGTTTCCTATCGTAAAACTTTTTCCCATTTCTATTTGTGTAACAAGCACTACACAATTTTGGTTTGTTTGCAAAGAAAGATTGATTGTTGTATTGATGAGTGTATCTTATTCTACTCAAATGGGGATAAATAATTAACATAATGCAAGTTTTGTCACAAACCTCGTTACAAGAAAAAAAAAAGTGGGTAGGGTAAACATAAACATGTTCCTATGAAAATAATGCATTATTTACCACTCATTCTTAGGCTTAGGGGATTATATGCATAAATGAGTTTTGCTCCATCTATGAGGTGACATTATGAAAATAGAAAAAAGGAAGGATGTTTGTGTCATCCATCAAATGGAGCAGCATGGAAATAGTATGATGAAACATTTCTTGATTTTTCACTTGAACTAGGAAATGTAAGATTGGGGTTATGCGATGACTGTATCACACCATATGTTCAATTAGGAAACCCATATTCTTGTTGGCCAGTGATTGTAACTCCTTATACTTTACCACCAGAATTGTCCATGACTATTCCATATTATAGTCTTTTAAATTTGATTATCCCTAGGCCAAAAAATCCAAAGGAAGAAATAGATTTATATTTGCAACCATTGATAAATGAGTTAAAACTATTATGGAATGAAGGTGTGTTAACATATGACATATCAAGCAAACAAAACTTTACCATGAAAATGCATTAATATGGACTAGGAATGATTTCCCTACATATGATATGTTGCCAGGTTGGAGTATACATTAGGAAGATTGGCATGTCCATATTGCATGAATCACAAAGTTTTTAGTTGGACAATGGTTGTAAATATTTCTTGGTTTGATTGTCATCATTAATTTTTTCTAATGGATCAAGCATGTAGAAGAAATAAGAAGGCATTTTTGAAGAATTGAGTTGAATATTCTCAACCTCCTTTGATGTTGTATGGGGTTGATGTGTGGAAACAAGTTGATTGTTTTCCCAGAGTAACTAAGGACAATTTTCCTGTTATGGTTGTGGTATAGCTCACAATTGGATAAAACAAAACATTTTCTGGGAATTGCCATATTGGAATTCCAACCTAAGGCCTAATCTTGATGTGGTGCATATTGAAAAAAAAACTGGTTGACAATGTCTTTAATACAATGATGGATATCAAAGATAAGACCAACGGTGATATGAAGGTAAGAATGGATTTAAAAAGATAGTCTAAGAATTACACCAAATACCAAATGGAAAAGTTGTGAAGCCTAAAGCAAAGTTTGTGTTATATAAGGAACTAAAAATTTTTGTGTATAAATGGATTACTAAGTTAAAAATGCCTGATGGTTATGCCTCAAATTTGTGTAGATGGGTGAAAATAGAACAAGGAAGAACGATTGGAATGAAATGTCATGATTGCCATGTATTTATAGAAGCATCTCAATCAACATTTATTATAGGAGTATCTCCACCTGGTGAATTACAAATTTGGTGTAAAGTTGTTGGAATTAACAAAGGTAAGGTGTATAGGCTTGGATTTGAGTCAACCAAACAATTGGGAGACAATCCTATCATGATTCTACATTTTCATATGTACAAGGTATGACAGACGAGATTGATCAGTTAAAAAAATATGTTGTTCGAAGTTCAAACTGAGAGGGATGATTTTTGTGATAGAATATTCAACAATGAGAGATAAATTCAGCAAAATAATTAAATGTTGCAGCTCTTAATGGAGAGATAAAATTTCAACCTCCTCAAATGTGAATTGAGACTTCATTCTCCTTAGTTATAATTTATCTTTTCATTTACTAATTTGTATTATTTACATTGAATCTTTGTGATGTAATAACATTATCAACACATTGTATTATATTGAAAAACATTTATGTAAATATAGTTGTGCCCTCCCGAATGAAAAAGATCTCTAATAAACTAATGTATTTAATAGGCCAAGGAATCAAGCGAAAATTCAAGTCAGAAAACACGTCTCCATAGAGCCGAGGTCATTGCAAGAATCCAAAAGGATGTCTCCACAAAGCCGAGTTCATTGTAGGAATCCAGAAGGATGTCTCCATATAGCCGGAGTCATTGCAAGAATCCAGAAGGATGTCTCCATATATTCGAGGTCATTGCAAGAATCCAGAAGGATGTCTCCCTAGGACTAACGCCACTAAGGGTAGCTGGTTGATGATTCAAGATTTGTGAGGATGTCACCCTAGGGCCGACCTCACTGTAGGAAGCTAAGATTGAGAGGAGAATATTCGAGAATATAAAGCAAAATCTTGGAGAAAAATCTCATCTACATTTGATGAATATAAACCAGATTAGGAGATATTATTGTTGTTATTTACTAATTATCTTTTGATTAGATTATTTGAGAATATTTCATTATGTATATCAACAAAAATTGTACCCGACTTGCTTATAAATAAGAGTGTTATTTCCACGGTCAAGGGGGGGATTATTTTGGCCTAAGTGAGTTATTAGCTAAGGGTAAAATACTTCTTTCTTTTTGTCTTCGGTCTAAGGTTATTTTACACCTTTTTTTACCAGAACAATAGTCTAAAGATGAAATTGTGAAACATATCGTATATATATATATATATATATATATATATATATATATATATATATATATATATATATATATATGTGTGTGTGTGTGTGTGTGTGTGTGTGTGTGTGTGTGTGTGTATATATATTTGTATGACATTTATTAGGTTTATATTATTTAAACAAAGAAATTGAAAGTTGAATAAGGAAACATGAGTGACTAGTTTAGTGACAAAATCAATATTTTAAAATCGGTTATAGATTTCAGTCACGAATCTCGATCACAAGTACGGTCACAAATTTGGTCACTGGTTTTGGTCACTAATTTAGGTCACAGATTTTGGTCACTACTTTTGGCCACTAATTTGGTCACTGATTTCGATCACTGATTTCGATCATCGACATGGTTACTGATTTTAGTCACAAATTTGGTCACTATGGATCAGTGACTAACATAGTAATGATTGATTTTTTTTCTCACTATTTTTATCAATGACCAATTTTAGTCATTTAATGACTGAATTTTCGATCATTATTTATGGTTTTTCTAGTAGTGGGATTCAAGAGGTAATAAGTGTTGTTTTGAACTATCTCTATAAATGACTTGAGTTGCCTTATTTATAATGTTTCTTGTGGGCTTTCACCCTGTCGTGGGCTTGTACTTGGCCTAATTATTATTTTGAACATTTGATACTTACAATCTTATCAAAGACGAACTCAGCAATAGCTTGGTACAATATGCATATGGTTGCCTTATCCTTCATGTGTGCTGTTTCCAAAAGCATTCAACTAAGAATTCGACCAATTTGTGGTGTTTGTTGGCACTTCGTGACTATTTTCCACCACCTCCCAATTGTCTTAGGAACCAAGAAGGACCTTCATTTGGATACTCCAATTGTCATAGTTGATCACCTTTGTCAACTTAGGCAGAGACACATTGTTTGTAACATTGGCTATCTCACTTTCATTTTCAAAATCAAACACCTAAGCTCTATGTAGCTCTTTTTTTTTTTCACTCAAACACTGAAGCTAACTGACATTTGATACCACTTTGTAAACAACAAACTCTCTTGTGAGAAAACTTGATTCACCTTTTGTTGTTAGTTTTGGGGTTAAATATGTTTTTGGTCTTTTAACTTTCAGTGAAAATTAGAAATAGTCCCTTTTCGAAACTTTGGATTAATTTAGTCTCCAAACTTTAGAAATGTGTGTATTTAATCATTTTATATTACAAAAAATCGTATAAATTGTGACGATTTTAATATGATAGTTATTTAAAACCGTCACTTTTTACATAATAATTTGATAGTTTTTGAATTGCCACATCTTACATGTAAAATATGGCAGTTTTAACCACCATTTTTTTTAACCGTATTTTATATATGAAATCTGACAATTTTAACTGCCTTTTTTTAAATTAATTAAATTAAAAAGATAATTTAACAATTTAACTTTAAAAGAAGTTCTTTTCGCTCTCGTGATATTGAAAAGACTCATAACACTATCTCTTCCCTCCCCATTTTTTTAGAGTGCAAAAGCGTGACTAGTTCCCTCTTCGATTTGAGACTGAGAAAAGTACAAAATATTCAAAACCAAATTAATTCAACACAATTAGTTTCAATTTAATTTTGGGTTTAAGGTAAAAGTAGCGATGCACGAACGCATCTCTCGACTATGTGGAATCATTCGATAGGAAAGCAACATGGAATCGGACGATGATGATGTCGCCACCGTCATCTAGGTGGTTTGAGAGTGTCTGCGATCTATTTGAAGAATTGCTGCTTCAAATTCAAATGATGCAATTCAGTGTAGCTTATCCATGTGTGAAACTTGCACCCGCAAGCGCAACCAAGAGAAGTGGCTCTGTTTGGTTGAGAAGGAAGAATGGAGGCGCAAAATGCTTGGTGGCGACGGCGGCCCAATGGGAAGTGAAGAGTGAGAGCAAAACGAACCGTTTCCAGTGGAGGTATCGATAACCCTAATGGAGTTGGCTAAGGTGGGGACACTATGTACGTTAACCGAAGAGGGTTTGCCTCGAGGCATTGTGGTTCGATTCGTCGTTGAACATGAACATGGCACCCTCTTGGTTCTTCTTCAATTCCAGTGACAACACTAACATCCCTTTTTCTCTTCATGTTCAAGTACCTCATTTTCCCTCTCTTTCTTTGTGTGTCTCAGTACTAATTTAACTCAACTTGGGTTTATGTGATGACGCTCAATATCTCTTCTCCGACTAAAGTCAAGTCCTTTTTTTTTCTCTGATTCCTTCAAGTCTAATTGTCTCACAACAAAATTCCCATGTTATTCTTCTATTCCTCTGTTCATTTAAATCACGTTTCCTTCCTTGTCTCTTCTGGGAATTGTCAAAGTTAACGAATTTATGGAGAAACTCCCCCTATTGAATTATTGATTTCTTTCCTTTCCATAAATTATGCTATTTTCTGGTCATATACTGTTATGAGTGACTTTGTTGATGTAACAGAGATGTTTTGTTTTGTGGAATGACAATATGTTGTTTTTTTTTGAAAGGCGATATTTGTTTGTTGTGCTATGTTTTGATGTCAATTGGTTTTTGGATAAATTGAATTTGCTTGTGATCCTTATATGTTTGTTTGAAGATGAAGATGATGACGTCTTTGTGATTCTCGTGTGGTTCTATGATGGGTGTGGATGGTGAAGGTTCAAGTTGTGTTCTATATGGGTGCCCCTTTGCTTTGTGCGTGTTGTGTGTTTTGGAGGTTTTGGTTGGTGTAATGAATAGAGGTAAAGAAATTGAATATGAAGAGTGTGATGTGGGCGAAATTGAATCTATGACTTTGAACGATGAAGGAAATCATGAAATGCAAGTGCTGAAAGTGTGATGAATCCTCTGTAGAGGAAAGAAAATTGAAGGGGAAAGTAGATAAATAGGTGAGTGTGATGGAGAGTTTAGGAAAATGAGTTTGCCACTTTGCCAAACTTTAAAGTCAATGACAACAATTCTTTGATCAAACATTACACAGATGGGTGACAATTCTCTTGTTCTACAGATGATAGAAAAATTAATAATTGATCAGATAGTAAGTTGACACATTTTATTGAGTTTTCTTATGTTGAGATTTTTTCTGTCTACTTTTCTGGTGCTTCCTAAGCTCATTTATAAACTTTTATTCTAAAATTGATTTTGTACCACAATCGAAAAAAGCCTTCTTTCGGTGATAGTGGCTCTCTCTTGAGAATGCTTGTTACAAAGGATTCAAAATCCATTAGATTTTCTGAACAAAGTGTTGCTGCTTTGGGCCATCATCTTCAGAATATTTGATGGATAATGTGCAGGTAACTATGCTTCCAGAAAATGACTAGCCATTGATGTAAAATTGAACTATGTTGTTGCCTACTTGTCTCGCTTTGTTGTTTTATGTTGTTTTATGCATTTGACTCTGGCAGATATGAATTAGACTTAGGAAAATTCCAAGCTTGAACAAATGAGCTAACGAGCTAACTTAACATTAAAGTTTTTCAAACTTTAGTAAGCTGTATTTGATCTTTTCCAAAAATATTCATAGTCGATGACATTGCTACTGGTACAATGTCTTGAGGCATTAATTTGACTACTCTGATTCTAGGATTGAACAAGGTTTATAATTTAGTTATTATATTTTGGTATAATTATTGATTTGGTACCCTAACTTTTTGCTAAAGTTCAATTTGGTACCTATATTTTTGGTTTGTTCAATTTAGTACCCAATTATCTAAAGAGATTCAATTTTGTCCTCTCCGTTAAGTTAGAGTTAACATCGTGTCCGTACAGGACACGTGTCAAGCCATGGAATTTTTATTTTTTTTTTAAAAAATTATTTTTTTTTTCAAAAAATTTAAAAACTGCCACGTGTCAGTTTATCATCGTGCTACGTGGCAGCTTACAATCATGACATGTGGCAGTAGTAATAGTTGTTTTCAATTTAGTACCCCAATTTAAATTTTTGGTTCAATTTAGTACCTCAATTTTTTAAAATGATTTAATTTCGTCCTCTCCCATTTGAGACCAAATTAGTAAAATTTGAGACCAAATTAGTAAATAAACTTAATTACAACTTATATATACATGTTACAATAACTTTTTCTAATATATACATCAAATCATTTCACCTAAGTACTTAAATTATTTTATTTTTTACATTTTAACCTTTGTAATTTTTTACATATCAAATTTTTTACACGTGTAAAAAATAAAATAATTTGAATATTTAGGTGTAGTGATTTAATGTATAAATTCAAAACAATTATTTTAACATGTATATATAAGTTATAATTAAACTTAGTAACTAATTTGGTTTCAAATTGGAATGGACGAAATTAGATCATTTTAAAAAATTGAAGTACTAAATTGAACCAAAAATTTAAATTCGGTACTAAATTGAAAACAACTATGACCACTATCACGTGTCATGATCATAAGCTGCCATGTGGCACGATGATAAACTGACACGTGGCAATTTTTAAATTTTTTGAAAAAAAAATATTTTTTTTTTTAAAAAAAATAATTTTTAAAAAAAATAAAAATTCCATGGCTTGACATTTGTCCTGTATGGAACGGTATTAGCTCTAATTTAACGGAGATGACCAAATTGAATCTTTTTAGATCATTTGGGTACTAAATTGAACAAACCAAAAGTATGGATACCAAATTGAACTTTACCAAAAAGTTGGGTACCAAATCAATAATTATACCTTATATTTTTATTTAATTTTGGATAATAGTATTATTATATTATGTTTTTCCAATGGGCTGAAAAGTTAGGCTAATTAAACCCATTTGTGTACGATTGAACATCGAAGTGAAATTATGTTATTATGCTATAAACCCATTTGAACATCGAAGTTACTAATTGAAATTTTCTATTCAATTTGTAATATTAAATTTAATTTATTTTGCAAAATTTAGGGATAATACGACATAATGAAATAAATATACTTGGTGTGTTTGTACTGTTAAAGGATATATGAGTTATGCTAGAGAATTCTTCAATTATAAAATAATTAGATTCCAAAGTGTAACAGGTTGGATAAAATTTCTTTGTTTATTTGATCTACATTTAATGTTGCATGACATGTGGTCAAGTACGCGTAGAAAATATCATATAATATATTATTAAATGTAACTTAGTTTCTCGGTTTACATATTTTGATCTTGGTTTCTTGGTTCATGCAGCCTTTATTTTAATAATTCCTTGTTTTTTTCATGTTTAATTTTTATTTTACACTTTGTTTCTTTGCATGCTTAGGTTGTATGGAAAGTGAGCTTGTAACGGTCAAGAATCAAATGCAAAGTTGCTTGTCTCTATTGTTTTTAGAGAAGAAGTCCGGAACATCTTGTTGCAATGATTATTGGTTTGATGCATCTTCTATAAGGTATAACATAGAAAAGAATATTACTTATTTATTGTATTGTTATCATAAACTTATATTTTCATTCTTTAATCATTGTAGGCACTATATGTTGGGAGTGGCGTGTCATTTCCAAATAATGTAATCAAAGCAAGTGGTGAAAGAAAAATATTTTAAGATTAGGATAAAACCTTTAATTGTATTGCATGAAGTACATGTAATCTTGTCTTCTTTTTCTTTCATACGTGAATATATTACTTTGATGTAATTTTGTTATGTTTAATGAAATATAATATTTGTAATTTTTTTAGTATTCATTATCTATCTCTCTCTCTCTCTCTCTCTATATATATATATATATATATATATATATATATATATTACATTTTAATTATTAAAAGAAGTTTTAAATTATGAAATTATAAATATATATTGATAATAATAAATTAAAAAATATTTGAATTATGACATTTGATAATAGTGACAATCATAAATGTTACAATATAATGCGAATTGTGGCATTTTTTAAGTGTCATGATTTTCAATATATTTAATTTTTATTTAAAAAATTACGACGGTTTTAATTGTCGCAATTTACCTAAGGAAACCGTCACATTATATAATGTAAAAAATGGTGGTTGTTGCGGTGGTTTGCTTCATACCGTCACATACGATTTGCTTCAAAGTGACACATTATACTTTGTGATGACACGAATTGTGATAGTTTTCAAAATCGTCGCGGACATAAATTGTGGCGATTAAAACCGTCGCATTTTACAAAAATAATTGCAATTTACACTATTTTTTGTAGTGTTAACTAAATTTTTTTAGGTTTATTTGACGTTTCAAACATTTTTCATGATAGTATTTGAGTTGTTTACATCGTTTAACTCATTTTTGCTTCAATTTCAACTAAGAAACGCATTTAAAACATCAAATAAACTTAACAAAATTTTGTTAACATGACTACATTTACCTAGTTTTTAGAGATGAGAGACTAAATTGGTCCAAAGTTTCGAAGAGGGACTAATTCCAATTTTTACTAAAGTTAAGAGATCAAAAACAAATTAACCCTTATTTTTATACAATGAACAATAAAATTTATAGACTCACATTTTCTGACCTTTGTACTCAAAATATACAAAAAACTACTATAAAGAGTAATAAATGACTAACCCATTAACTATCCATAAGTCTCCAACGATTAATACATTAGCTACCCGTAAGACTCCAACGACTAATTCATTTAAGTTAATTCTAAAATCCAACGTTATGTTGTCTTGACCGGATGACCGAGGAGTACTAAACTTAACCTATCATCTTAGGTTTGCGTAGAAGATCCACGAGTTTGGACATGTACACAAAGTTTGTTAAAATCTAGAAGTTAATTAACACAAAGTATATGTCACATAATATTGAAAGGTTTACCATGCAATTTTGATAACTAGGTCAACTTTTCCAAATATATCCTCAAACTCACTATAATAAAAAGCAGAACTCTTCGTCAATTGATATGCTATAATTCAAATAACATTATGTCCTTTACAAAATGAAAATGAGTAGCAAAGTTCATAGTCACATTATCATTTCCATTATGACACTTCGAACGATAGCAACTAATAACTTTTTCTCCAACATTCCACCTTAGTTTTCTTACAAGTCAAATATAATGCTACAAATTTATATCTCTCTTCAAATTAGCTTACAAAAAATGATTGTTTCTTTAAATTTTGATACACCTTTATTGTGTTTGGATGTAACAAATAGGTTCAAACAAAGTTTTAGTCTATAAATAAAGAATATGTTTCGAAGAAATTGTAAGCACTTAGAAAGAAATAGATATATTTTTACAAACTAAATTAAGTTATACACAAAATTAAAAATAAAAGTATTAAAATCTATATGAAAATAGTTCTTACAAGTCAAATTATATGTACAATAAGTTATGTTCACGTTTAAAAGTATTTTATTTTATTCTTTCTCTCCGATGTTTATGACGAACATGGTTGGCATAAAAAGGAAGTAACATCTTTACTCTTTCTTTTCATCTCATATTTGAAGATGAAAAAGGTGATAAGAGAGAGAGAGAGAGCATTCTGAGTACTGTCGACGGCATAATGTGTGACATATTTTGGATTCTTATTCAATGAAACTTAACTCATCTTTTCTCGTCTACACAAAATGAATACCGTTATATGTCTACATCAAGACCTGCTAGACGAGTGTGTTCAATAGTTATTTTATTTATTAAATTAGAGTATATTAAATATCTGAATATTACAACAACAAAAAATTAATTTAAACATTATCTGTTAATTTGCTTGATACAATACTAGTTAATACGCATCTAATTTGAAACATTTTAAAAGTTAATGTCTATGAAATAATCTTATTTATAGAATAGTTGTTTATATATATATATATATATATATATATATATATATATATATATATATATATATAATAATTTACATAAACATAACAAATGATTGATGGTGTTTAAGTTATTAACACAAATAAGATGTGAAAATTCATGAACTTATTTGAATCAGAATAAACAATTTGATATTATTACACGTTTCATAAAAAATCAAGGAAAAAATGTTTTGACACTCTCGAAAAAAATTACTCTCATCTTACACAACTCACTTTAATAATATAATAATATATATTAAGATTTTAAATTAAAAAATAAAGCTAAACATACTTAAAATATTATTATTTAAGATTGTGAAGTGAATGTTTTTATTATGGTTGTAAAAATAATACCATCCAAAATTTAATCAAACAAAACCAACTTTGTAAGCAACCGTGTTTAAAATAACTTCCTCCCGGTATGGACTTAAATGAACTTCTATGAAATCAAGGCTTCAGTTTCAACACACAAATTTTCTGTTGAATTTTTCTTTTTTTCCTATCATTATATTAAAAAAATATTAAATATTTTAAAATTGTTGAAGTACAACACGAAAAATACAATAAAGAAATCAAATTCTTATATTTACTTGCATTATTAACATAGTAAATGCAGCTATAGGTAAATTCTTACATTGTTCGATATGTTCTATATCTATTTTCATTACAGAAAATTCATGACGAATAATCGATTAATAACTGTTTTATAGTATAATGCAGTTAAATTAAACTAAGAAAAAAAAAACAAAGTGAGAGCTGAAAAGAGTAATTATTGGATAAATATATACAGTAGTTATGTAATAATAATGCTTCTCTAACACTAAACAGTTGCATATACATAGAATAATAATATCATAAACAAGGCACAACATATATTAATTGACCATCGAAAGAGTGATGAAGAAAAAAAAAAACATTTATATACATCTAGATTTACATATAGATATATAGATGCACATAATCTGAAAATTATTTTGATTTTCAAAGGTGGTTGGTGTCTTGTGGGCACAGAGTTAGAGACTCTTATTACTGGCACATGTGGTGATGAAGGTTGTGCACAGAAATTGTGATTCTTTGTCTTTTCTAATTTAGTCTTCAACCTTTTATAGAAACCTTAATATTCTCACTTTTTCCCTATTGTGGCAAGTTTCAGACTTCACTTTAGACCCAGGAATAATAGTGGTTTAGTTTGCAACAACTCCTTCTTTCCACATTCATGAAATGACACCAGAAACCCTAATCTTTTGAGAGTATTACCACAATACCCATCAAAAGAACGCTGCCTTATTCATCTTTTGCTTGAAACTGCTGCATGCAATTTAAGAAATGAATTTAGATGAATGAGGTTAAGGTTAATTAGAACTAGGGTATGCCTCTCAAGTCTCATGTGCACCAGTAAAATTTTCACACACACACAACAAAAATTCAAACTTGTATTCTTAGCAAGAAGATTGATGAATTGTTAGTATAAAGTTGCATGTATGTATGTATGCACATATTTGTGTGCCTTAGCCACGCATTCATTATATCACCAACACAAAATGACAATACTACCCTTGCCTCTCCTCTGCATTATGTTGTCATATACAAAATTGCGTTGTGGCAGTTTCGGACATCCATGGTTGGCTCTCAGAAGTTGCCTTCACATTTGGTGTTATATATTAATAGCAAGCTAGTGTGATTTTTCTCAAACTCTAATTCCACTAGTAGAGAAAGTTTTCTGAGGTATCAAGTTGTTGATTTCAACACTTCTTCTACTTCTTCCTCTTCCACCATCTCTCTCTTTCTCACCTTCTTATCAGCATTTTCTTTAATGCCCTCTTTCTTTTACTTTACAAGTAACCCTAATAAAGAATTTTCTGCATTTTTCAATCATATAGCCACTCACAGATTATTATATGCTGTATTAAATTACTTATTTGTTGTTATTAGTAAGTAATATAGACATAGATGTCATCGTTTTGTTTTGTTTTTTCTGTTAAAATCGTTGCTTGTTTTCTGTTGAAATTGGAAGGTAAAAGAACTCAAAGAGTTGGTTTACATACACATATATATAAAAATTTGGTTTAACTTGTTTCTTTATGTGGTAATGAGTGTAGGGATTCAAGGAAAAACTAAGGGTAGAAGGAAATTGAGGTAGGGTTTGTGAGACATGGGACGTGGAAAGATTGAGATAAAGAGGATCGAGAACACCACCACAAGGCAAGTAACCTTTTCCAAAAGAAGAGGTGGCCTCATCAAGAAGACAAAGGAGCTTTCTGTGCTCTGTGATGCACAGATCGGGATCATCATCTTCTCCAGCACTGGGAAGATGTGGCAATGGTGCACTGAACCCTTCAGGTGCATGCCTACTACACCTTCATTTCCTTTTCTCTCAGATCCCTTGCCTTCTGAACTTTGTTTCAACTTCTCAAGTAAAATAAGGGTTTGTAAATTTGTAAATGGATACACTTTTCTGTGTTAGTTTTTAGCATTTTGCTGACTAAGTGTTTCTTTTCTGCTTCTAAACTTTGATTCCATTTCTTCTTAATTGTTTCTAAAACTTTTATTCTGTTCCAGAAGATAAGGGTTTCTAGATATTTGTATCTATATAAATATATATATGTACAGTTTTCTTTTGCTAGTTCTTCCAAAATGGCTTCCATATCTGTGGTAGTTTTCATCATCTTGTTGATTAATTTCTCTCTTCAAATATACTAATTAGTTCTGTGGGGTGTTAAGTGGTTCTTTGTGTTATTTGTTTGTGTGTCATGTGAGAGGAGGTTTTAGGTCAATATCATCTTAATTTCATTCTCAAAAGTAAGGTTGACCCACTTGAGTGCCTTGGACTTGAAGTGCAGTTTCATGTCTGACATGGTGATTACAGATCTGATCAGTTCATACAATGATGTGTTTTCTCAGTGTGGCATGTGCTGGGTTATAGATTTCGTTTTCAACCACATATATATTTGTGATCTTCTACATTAAACTCTCTCTTCAAGCCTCTAACTTTATCATGTCTGAACTATGCATTCATTTTTTCTGGCTAAAAACCAATCATATTAATCAAATTCATCTCTTTTTCCTGCATCCATGTTCAATCTTATTCATCTCCAACTAACCCTCTAGTACTTTTACATTTTTTTATTAATAATTAAAACAGTCACACCAAACTCAGAGGTAACTAAAACTCTTTGATAATTTATATTTTCTCACCTAAATAGTTGAAAGTACCATATCCAGTGCACATGATAGATTTCTAATTTATAATAAGTGGGTTGAAACTTCATTTTGTAGGAGTAAATCACGCTTAAAATCTACTTAATGTTAGTTATAATGCTGATTATCATGATTTAATCTGATTTTATTTTCTGAAAAATATGAGCTTGTATTCATCATGGATTTATTTTATTACTGTATTAAACATGAAAACTCTGTGATCAGGATGGAGCAGATCATAGAGAAGTACCAGAGATCAACTGGAGCTCGCATTGCAGAACGTGACCATCCCCGTGTATGAGGCTAAAGTGCTAAACTTTCGTTCATATCCTGATAAAATCAAAGAACAAAAAAAGTGATTTTGGTCTTTGTATTATGAATCGAATTAAGGTTTCTATATTTGCAAATAGGGTAAATTTTGGTACATATAAAAAGCTAAAATCACATGTGTTTATTTAAAGTTTGAAAAATAAATTTAAGAATATACAAGAATAAAAGTGAAATACTAAAAGTATACATGATTGCAGGAAGAATTTATCCATGACATGGCAATGCTGAGGCAAGAAACTCTCCGTCTTGAACTGGGAATTCAAAGGTATCTCGGTGAGGACATGGGGTGTTTGCAATATGAAGATTTGACTAAACTTGAACAAGAATTGGAGAATTCTGTGGCAAAGGTTCGAAATCGTCAGGTATATGTGTACATGCACTGTTCTGATAATTATTCAATTTAATTTCTTGTCTATTACATTTTCAAAAGGTGTTAAAAATTTGAAGTATAATAAGATATTTTGTGTGACTAAAAAGATGCATTTAATGGAGTGTTTTTAGTGCTACTTCTTACCAGTAGTTTTACTTGAGGTCTATAACAGTTCTTGAATGGTGAAATCTTACCCTTAATTTGTGACAATGAAAATGTTTGATGAAAATTACGAAAATTATTTGATTTATGTTAAATTAAACAAACTTAACCTGATTAAATTTATTAAAATATAAACCTGTTGTTTAGTTCATTGCTTTCTTGGTCATGAAAATTATTTCAAATGTCAGAACATGTGTTATCCCTGTGGAGTGTCTCTATATAATCACAAGTGGCTAAGGTGTTCAATATCATGTGGATTAATTAGTGTCATGTTTTCTTTGCGTAAGTTCTTACACATTATTATACTCGTTTTTTTTTTGTTACTCATTGATTTTAACAAAATTATACAGCTTTTATAAATTGCATGCCTCAAAATGCACTTAACAGTAGAGTTAAAACAATTAAAACATGAACAATTCTTCGTATAATATGGCCAATCACTTTTTCATGGTTCCATCTTTGTCACCAATTGTCTGACATGACTATATATATCCATGCAGAATGAACTCTTGCAACAACAAATGGAGAATCTGAGAAGGAAGGTATGACCCTCTTTCACATTTATCATATACACTATACAAACCCTACCCATTAATTTTCTGTAGACACAAAACAACCAACATTATATATATTTATTAATTCTACCTTCTTAATTATAATTCAGGAAAGGATGTTGGAAGAGGAAAACAATAATTTGTCCAATTGGGTAAGAATGTATACTTACAAATCTAATATATATTATAAATGTTTGTAAAAGTGTTTTTGATGCTGTTATGTAATCAAAATTGAAGTTTTTTTATTTATTTTATTTTACATGAGTTTTATTTAGGACTTATAGTTTATACTTAGATAATTAAAAAAAATAAGCCTTTTAGAATAGAATTAAAATACATTTTTCTATAAAATAAACATATATACAAGGTAAAAATACATTTTTACAAAAAATATATAACAAAGTTTCTAGAGATTAACTTAAGCATAATTAATTTTAACTTTAAGAAAACACATTTTATTTTTCTCCATGTTGACATCTTTGAAAAAGCTGTCCTTATCTGACATAATAAGGAAATTAGTAATAATATTACAGTAACGTTGTTAACAAAAAAAGTTGGGAAGATTCAGGAACACAGAGCAGTGTTGGAGTTTGAGAAGGCTACAGTGGAAGCAAGCAAACCAATGCATATGAACATGATGGACGAGTTTCCATTCTTTGAAGAAGAACCTGCTGGTAGCATCCTTCAACTTGCTTCTCCTGTGCTTCCACATTTTCACCCTTATCTTCAGCTTGCACAACCCAATATCAAGCCTCAGTGAGGGTATGTTATATATATATCTTTATGTTCTTACTTATCACTTACAAATATCAGAAAATATTTGAAGTGTTTCAACCATTTTACAGAAATGAGGTCCCTTTTATGACTTAAGGATTATTAGGATGATGATGAGAGACACTGACTGAAGAAAAAAAAAGAAATAACGTAAACAACTGAAGGGATACTCCTTATTAAGACTTCTTCTCATAATCTACATTTTAAAAAGACTTTCTTTTCCTTCTTTTGTGTGTTAAAGTGTTTATGACAACAAATGTCTAATCTAAACCTGCATAAACATGTGTATGTATTGTCTTAGTAGACAACATTAAATAGACATATTTTTGTTGTTGACAGTTTCAAAACATGATTATGTTTTTCTAGCTGTGTAGTTTCTCGAAGAAACTATGAACTTTTGTTGGTTTGTTTAAAGTTTTTACGTCACTAATTTAGAAAATGTAAGTTTCAGAGTCTAACATTTTCGTGACATAAGAACAAATATCATTTATTTTTATGAATCTACATCACACATGTTTTCTTCTCTTATTACCATGTAAAAGAGTAAGATTGTTGTAGTTTTAATTGTTGTATGGAAGCTGTTTATTCTCATCTTACCCTATTCTATCTATATTTCTTTTTTATCTTTTAAAGATATTTTAGTTTTGAATTAAAATAAATTTAAATGTTAATGTTTCACCAAACATTGATCTGAATAAATTCTCAGTCACAGTGTTTTCAGAAATACCATTTCTTCTGGTATGGTTGAATCCACACAAATGAAATTCAATTAATGTGAATAATTTTTGTAAGAAGAACTAATGTGAATAATGTTGATCTGTAGTGTCTTCATGTGTGTTTGTATTATTTTTCAGAGTTTAAATTCAATTTTTTCATATGCATCACATCTATCATTTTTCTTTTATTTTCTTCTCCTTCTCTTTCTTAGTATATATTATATTAGTTATAGATGTTGAAGAATATGATATTGGTGGCTTGTGATACCTTGCAGACTAATGAAAGATGGAGTAATTTCTTGAGGGAATGAAGAAGCTAATTAATGTCATCCTTGTAATGATAGACACATTTGAAGTCTCCTTCATTAGGAATCATGCTTTGGAATTGACAGTAATAATTAACTTGCTACCTTTTTTATTTTTTATTTTCAATTAATTAAGTATGTACACCAAATTTAATTTTAGTTGTTATGAGAGTATGTGTTTATGGTACAACAGATATACTAGATAGAAATTTATGGAAGAAGGTGTTTTATTTTATAACTCCTAATATAATATAAGAAATGTTTAAAGAATATAACACAACTAAAATACTAATACCAATATATTATTTTATTACTTAATATTTCAAAAGGATTAGGAAAAATAAGAATTTTTAATGAAATAAATATTTTTTTATAGTTTTATTGAATACTTTAAACACCTTTTATGTTGGTTATTGATAATATGATTTATAATATATTATCTTATTATTTATTATTTCATACTTAACAAATGGAACATCAGTGTAAAAAAAAAATTAATGAATGTCAAATACTTTTAATAGATGTTTTAGTAATGTATAGACTTTAAGCAACCTTTTATGTAGGTTAATTGAAAAGGTTTTCTTTTCAATATATTCAGATAATTAATTAACTTAGTATTTGAGCAAACAGAAAGGTATCTAAGTGGCATGATATGAAATTGAAATATAATGTATATTATTATTAATTATTTTAATTGGAATATATATTTTTTATAGTTTAAAAATAAAATAAACACTTTAATTATATTTTTTATACTTAAGTGGTATTTAAGTTTTATTAATTATTTTAATTGGAACATGAAGTTCAAAACACTTTAACTATATTTTTTCTCAAATATATAATTATGTATTTTTTATAGTTTAAAAGTAAAATAAACATTTAGATAATATTTTATCAGAATATAATTTATATGGTAATGTTTTCACGTTATATATAATCTTGATATGAATTTTTTCAATTTCATCCAACTATTTTGAATGTTCTTTATAGGGGTGGCAATACGGGCTGAGCCCGACGGGCCAGCCCGTCAACCCGTTATTAAAGGAACGGGTTGGGTCAGAATTTTTAGCCCGTGGCCCGTTCTAACCCGGCCAATCTGGCCCGTAAATATGACGGGCTGCATGACGGGCTGGCCGCAGGCTGGCCCGTAACCCGTGT
>Ga0214545_1002853_pt1 | contig 33170 bp, 20 predicted proteins | sample CNSS4metaG_FD_160064 | JGI IMG/M metagenome (GOLD analysis project Ga0214545, IMG submission 160064) | Root nodule microbial communities from cowpea collected in UCLA plant growth center, Los Angeles, California, USA - CNSS4 | ecosystem: Host-associated > Plants > Roots > Nodule | place: USA...
AGTACAAATTAAAATAAAAATAAATTTTATATTTGATAACTTAAAAAAAACACATTTTGCGTCTTAGATTAGCGTTGCTTCTAATAACATCACGTTTTGTCGGTATTATTGTTTTGAAAACTAATTTGCAGTTTTTTATAATGTATATAATAATTTCTAATAAATTTATATCATTAAATTAAATATTTACATATAAAGGTTTTTTAATTTTTTAATTATATAAGCTAGATGGAGGTTTTAATGGTCATAGGCTACCATATAATGCAATGGATCGATACTTCAATCTAGGTTATTGATTTTATCAATAAAGTATTTAATTTATAGAATATTAGTATCTTTATGATGACAGTAGTTTATAATTGTTTAAATCGATAATCTTGATATTTATAATTTTAATTTGGATTCACATAATAACAATTATATATTTTTTATGTTTGAAAGAATTATTATACTTTTTCAATATGAATATATCATATATCGTATCTTATTATTTTTAAAATAAACGTACGGGACATGTCAGATGGGACATGTACAGTATCTAATACATATGTATTGTATTAATGTATGGTAGATTTTACGAAATGTAAAAATTTTGGATTTTATTTACATTAAATATGTTAATAAAATATGTTTTTTATGCTTAACTAGTACATGCAGGGGAAAAAAGAATTTGTGATAGCTTAGGTTTAGATCACCGTTTCCATATTGCTCCTAAACCTACTTTTCACCCTATTATAAACAAAAAACACTCTCCTTGTAACGCACTTTGAACTACATTAAGCTCTCCCAACAACATTGATTTAGCTTATTTGCAATAATGTGATTAACGAAAAAATGTTCTCCTATTTTAGATTTCAACACAAACGGAAAAGGGAAACAAAAACGTGTAGCAGTAGAACAGTTTAGGAAACAGATTTTACGAAATAAGTTTATATCTTTATTTTTAAAAAGCGGAAAATTGTTTTTAGAAACTGTAAACAACCACAACCTGAATCTTAATAACAATGTCGTTCCCTTTCGAATTTCCTTCCTTATATTTGTCTTACATACCCTCACAGTTTTCCGTGTTCTGCTCTATCTGTCACTGTTTTTCTCTATGCCTGTTCTTCACGGCCATAGGACCTTCATTCACGTTTTCATTTCCTTTTACTTTGAGTTTGCTCTGCTCTATATTCTTATTGGAGCTTAAAATTTGCTTCTCATTTTTCTACGATAAAATGGCATTTGCAAAACTCATCACATTGGTTTATCACAGATTCAACACAAGAAAATTTCACGGAACTGCCAACAGAATGAGCTCAAATTGGAGAGATGTTATGAAGAAAGAGTTAGAAAATGGAAACCGTGGAAAGCAAGAAGAAAGTCACCACCCAGTTTGCATATACCGTGTCCCATCTAGCTTACGTCAGGTCGAACCCAAAGCCTATGAACCCAACAACATCTCCATCGGTCCCTATCACCATGGAGCACCCCACTTGAGAGACATGGAGCTTCTCAAGAGAACATTCTATCGCCGCCTCTTCAACAATCATGCTAATCAACCCAAACTAGACCAGGCTTTTAAGTTCCTTGAGGAACAAGAAACCAGAGTTCGAAGATTTTACAACGAAGACATCAAATTGAGCAGCGATGAGTTCCTACAAATGGTGCTAGTTGATGGCTCTTTCATCGTTCAGCTCTTGAGGGATCTATCAGCGTGTGATTTCCAAAATGTCACTCCTTGTCTCAGCCCATGGATGTTGCCCATCATCCGTCGCGAGATGATAATGCTTGAAAACCAGCTTCCCATGTTTGTTTTGAGCGAGTTGTTCGAGTTAACTAGTGTTGTTTCTGCTTCTTCAAGACCAAATAACTGTCTCAAAGATCTTGCTCTTCGATTCTTTTATCCTTTGCTGCAGGTGGATTCCGATTATGCACTGGATACTAAGAAAGCTGGTGAGTTAAGAGGACTTCACTTCCTCGATCTTCTTAGATCAGCCATTAGGCCAGATCTGGAGGGAGAAAAACCAAAAAACTTTCAACCTCACATGATTCATTCTGTAACGGAGCTCATAGAGGCTGGTGTGAAGATCAAAGTAGATGAGAGTAAGCAGTTGCTTAACATAAGCTTTGGGAAAAAATGGGGTTTTCTAACAAGACAACTCACTATTCCTCCTTTGTACATCAATGATCACAGAGGCACTGTGTTTCGTAACATAGTTGCTTTTGAGAACTGTCACAAGGATTGCAACCCTGATGTCACAACCTACTTGTTTTTCTTCAACGGACTCATCAACTCTGCTCGTGATGTCTCTCTTCTTCATTACAAAGGGGTGCTTCACCATTCTCTTGGCAATGATAACACTGTCTCTGAACTAATCAACAACATCACCAAAGAAATTGTTCTTGACAAACATAAGTCATACTTATACAAAGTGGTCAATGAAGCAAATAAGTACTTTGCTTCCTTCTATGCTAGAAACAGAGCCTCCTTAGTGCATCACTATTTAACCAGCTGGGTGGTGGGAGTCTCAACAATTGGTTCGTTGATGGCGCTTTACTTCACTTTCATTCAGAGTGTGTGTGCATTTGCAGATTCGTTCAAAGCCTTTGAAAACCAAAGCCTTGGATCTGTCATTGTAGATATTTTTTGTGTGCCAGTTCATGGTATTCCTACCACTGGTGATGAACGTGAAAACTGAAGATGCTGCAACAAAATTAAAATGGCGAACACAAATTTAAACGTCTGCTTTGTCTTGGTACTGAATAAGATGGCTAGCTGGTTGCTTGAATTGGTCTTGGCATCAATTTTTCCCCTCTTCATTTCAAGAATAAGAACATAGAAGATTTAAATAACTTATAGTAGTGTAGTCCATAGTCTACCTTGTAGTCTTATAGAGAATGTTTTTGTTTTAGCTAGTTAATTAGGATCTTCTGTTATCCTCTAGGTCTATATATTGAGACACATTTTACTCTTTTGGAGTATGTTGTGTTGAGACGAATTCTCTATGTGTAGAACCCTTTGTTATAATAAAATTGTTTTCTTGATTTTATGATTTTCTTATTACCCAACAAAAACAACAATTAGATGCATGAATACCATTCTTCAAAAGATGTTTGGCTTTTAAAAAATTTTGTCGGTAACATATATTGAATTATTTTTTTTTATCGGTAAAATAAATATATTAAATAAATACAATTGATTGTTCTAACTCATATTTACACACAAAGTAATACAAAAAAGAAAATAAAAAAAGAAATAAAAGGCAACAATATAACACTTCCCTATCTATGAAGTATTAATATCTCCCACAAGGTTGTTTAAGATCTTTCTCAAACAAAATGCAATTACCATCTCTACGAAATGGTGTAGAGAGTGTTACAACGAAAATATTTTATTAGTTAAACTATAGATTTGTATATCTATGTAATATACTGTAGTATAATTAGAACTTTTTTAGTCTTGATTGATTTGTAGGAGTAAAATATTACAAAATTAGTTTTTGTATATACAAAAAAATACGAATGAAAGTCATAGAATAAGTTTATTTTTCAATTCGATATCAAAGCTTAACAATTTTGTGAGACTTTTTCTTCCATCATACAGGAAGAACAATGACTCTTGATATGTGTATTATTTTTCTTCGAGGAAATTCATCGGAGAAAGATTATACAAATAAGACATGATGCTAACTTGTATAAGGTATTATCTACATTTAATCCAGAAAGATTAGATTTGTGAATCTTTTATTTTTATATAGTATTTAATTTTATTATTTTTATTCAATATAAAATTTAAACTAATACTTGTATTATATTCTCTCCATTTATTATGACATCGTATCATGAAAGCTCCGGGGGGAGACAATACAAAAGTAACAGAATATGAGAGAACATGAAACATCGTATTGATGAAGGGAAGATAATTTTTTCGGTATATGATCTCAATTCGAGTGATGACTAGGGAAATGTAATCATCCAGGTGTAGTATCAGTGAGAGAATTATGAAGAATGGGCGTGTGCAATAAGGACTTGATTGTGTGTTAGAAGAAAATGGGGATTTGTTGATGAAACAATTTTCCAATAGAAGGAATTGGATCGTCCTATATGGAGGAATATGGTGGAAATGCAACCTTGAATTTGCCTTCTGCATTTTCTTATACGAAGAATGTCAAGGACTCATGAGAAGACAAAGGAAGAGAATGTGATATGCAGAAATTGCAACAGAGAGAGACCTAAAATTGAAGAAAATAATAGCGCACGATGCAAGGCAGAACAATTGATCTGAATAGGACGCTAAAGAGTAGGAAGTGTCTTTGCTAATGTTACCGAAAATGAAACAGCGGGGAGCACGAACACACCCTTCTTCCATGCAGACAAAGAGTGGTCTTACTAGACTAACCACTTTCTCGTCATTAACAAGGTGAATATGAATAAAAGAAAACTTCAATGAGTTTTTCATTTAATAATAAAGAGAACCTCAATCTCAATATATAAGATATAGTATAAAACTTTTTCTTTATGCTAGCTGATGGATTAAATTTTTTTGTTATGATTATAGAAAGATTGTGTATATATATATATATATATATATATATATATATATATATATATATATGTATTTAATATTATTTTTATTTCAAAATCTTAACACAATGATGTTATAGATCTTTACTCTTATATAGTTTCTAACTTTGTCTATTCCGTGTAATATGAGACTTTGACTCATATTTATACTATTTCCAACACTAATTTCTCTACAGATTTATATATGATAAATTAATTGCTCGCTTCTCTATCATGCATATTATTTATTCAGTAAGGATTTAATTTGAATTTTGATTTCACTTGTTATTTGTTAATTTTTTTATATTCCCAAAACAACGTTAAATACTCTCGAGACAATACAATGTAATTAAGAAACAAAGTTATCTTCTCCTTATACTGTTTCTTTGGCTAAACAAGAAGAATAAGTACAACAAAACTTTGATTCTGTCTCAAGGTGCTCTCAGACTACAACCAATAGTACTAATGCTTTAGATTCTTTTAAATTGGTTAAAAAATTGTCCAGAAATTTGGAAGATCCAAGTCCAAATCTATGGCTTCCTTGGGAAAAGATCGCTTCAGTGTATAACATGGGAACTTATCCTATGCATATTTTAAAAAGTGCTAACTACTGTGTGGTAGGCCTGTTAAGAAGAACCACGTGGATCTGCTAACAAATTTTTTGTTGTTTTATGATTTATTTTTATAAAATTTAGTCATTAGGAAAAAGATTACCATGTTAAATAGTATAACTGTACGCCGTGAAGTAAAACTAATAGTAGTTTCAAAAACACGGGTGAAAGTTAGAAGCTTTTTTGTCTCACTGCTATTTTCTTTGATTTCTCAGGACCACTAGATGAACTTCTACTCTTTATTAGATCAAAACTAGTTCAAGCAATTACAGAGTTATCTTATTCAGCGCTACAGCAAACTTCCTTGTACAAATCTCAGATTTTCCTTCAGAGGTTTAAAATTGTGTTCCCCTTTCTAATTTTGTTGCAGCATCTTCAGTTTTACTATTTTCACTTTTCCTATCATTGGTAGGAACGCCACGAACTGGTATACAAAAAACATCTATGAAGGCAGATCCAAAGCTTTGGTTCTTAAACGCTTCGAATGAATCTGCGAATGAACACACAGTCTGAATGAAAGTGAAGTAAAGAGCCAACAACGCACCAATTGTTGAAACCCCCACCACCCAGCTGGTTAAATAGTGATGCACTAAAGAAGCTCTTTTTCTCGCATAGAAGGAAGCAAAGTACTTATTTGCGTCATTCACCACTTTGTACAAGTAGGACTCAGTTTTGTCCCGAACAATTTCTTTGGTGATGTTGTTGATTAGTTCGGAGACAGTGTTATCATTGCCAAGAGAATGGTGAAGCACCCCTTTGTAATGAAGAAGAGAGACATCACGAGCAGAGTTGATGAGTCCGTTGAAGAAAAACAAGTAGGTTGTGACATCAGGGTTGCAATCCTTGTGACAGTTCTCAAAAGCAACTATGTTACGAAACACAGTGCCTCTGTGATCATTGATGTACAAAGGAGGAATAGTGAGTTGTCTTGTTAGAAAACCCCATTTTTTCCCAAAGCTTATGTCAAGCAACTGTTTACTCTCATCTGCTTTGATCTTCACACCAGCCTCTATCAGCTCCGTTACAGAATGAATCATGTGAGGTTGAAAGTTTCTTGGTTTTTCTCCCTCCAGATCTGGCCTAATGGCTGATCTAAGAAGATCGAGGAAGTGAAGTCCTCTTAAATCACCAGCTTTCTTAGTATCCAGTGTATAATCCGAATCCACCTGCAGCAAAGGATAAAAGAATCGAAGAGCAAGATCTTTGAGACAGTTATTTGGTCCCGAAGGAGCAGAATCAACACTGGTTAACTCAAACAGTTTGCTCAAAACAAACATGGGAAGCTGGTTTTCAAGCATTATCATCTCGCGACGGATGATCGGCAACATCCATGGGCTGAGACAAGGGACTTTTCCGAATTCAGAAGCTGATAAATCCCTCAAGAGCTGAACTATGAAAGAGCCGTCAACTAGCATCATTTGTAGAAACTCGTCACTGCTGAATTTGATATCCTCGTTGTAACATCTCCGAACGTTGGTTTGTTGTTCCTCTAGGAACTTAAAAGCCTGGTCTAGTTTGGGTTGATTAGCATGATTGTTGAAGAGGCGGCGATAGAATGTTGTCTTGAGATCCTCCATGTATCTCAAGTGGGGTGCTCCATGGTGACAAGGACCGATGGAGATGTTGTTGGGTCTGTAGGCTTTTGGTTCGACCCTCCGCATGTTATGTGGAACCCGGTATATGCAAACTGGGTGGTGAGTTTTTTCTTGCTTTCCACTGTTTCCATTTTCTAACTCCTTTTTCATAAGATCTTTCCAATTTGAGCTCATTCTATTGGCAGTGCTGTGAATTTTTCTTGTGTTGGACATGTTATAGGCTAATCTGACGAGTTTTGCACATGCCATTGTATTGTTGGAGTGAGAAATTGAACTGGTTTTGCTCTCTGCAGAGAAAGATTTTATCCTTTTTCACTTGCAGTTGGTCAATTTTTCATATTCAGGTCAAGTCTTCTGTTATAATATAAATAAATAAGACTGCTTGCAAATGAGAAGCTACTTGTGAGCTTCAATACATAGAAGAAAGGAGGACAAACTCAAAGCAAAAAGAAAAATGAAAAATGAAAGTGTGAAAATCAATGAAAGTCCGAGGCACGTGAAGAACAAACAACTATATAAAATAGAGACAGATATAGGAGAGAATATGGTAAACAGTAGGGTCTGTCGGAAAAAATAATGAAAGATTTCAAAAGGTTACAAGATTGTTGTTTACTGTTTCTGAAACAATTTCTGTTTTCTAAAATTATAAAATAAACTAACTTGCTTTATAAAATCTGTTTTCTGAAATTCTCACTGTTATTTATAAGTTTTGTTTTCATTCTCCGTTCTCCGTGTTGAAACTTGTTTTCCTTAATCACATTCACATACTTGTATATAAGCTTAACCAGATATTGTTGGGAAATTTTGGTTTAGCTTATAATAATGTACTTTGAATGTTCAAAGTGTGATAGAATAAAGATGTTGTTTGTTACTAGTAGGTTAAAGGCTGTTTTCAGAGCAATAACGGTGATCTAAACATTAGACGTTGTAGAGCAAAAACTTTGTTCAGTTAGAGGAATCACCAGTATATACATACAAATTATGGAATGGCATCGTTCATAATATATTTTTTTTTTAAATAATAGTACTATTTTAACTTGTGTTACACTTTTTATTGTTTTTTTTATATAGAAATATCTTTTTATTCAAATGGTTACTATTATAAGTTGTTTTTAGAAAGGAGAAGTCATTATTTTTTATTATTATTTAATCATTCTATTTGCTGTTCTAAAATTATTACACCGAATTATATATTATTACTAGTATAATATCATATAAAAAGTATTTTTAAAGTAGATACCACCAAAGTTTATGATGTAATTGACATTACCATAATTCTGTTTTAAAAGCAATATTAATAGTATAACATTTTTTAATTTTAATAACAATGCATGACAATATAAATTGAATGAATTTGATATGAGCACAACCACTAGTTGAATGAATAATTAACTTGTGTTAGTTATGTTGGAAATAGTGAGTCAAGAAGATAGAATAAATAAAATTAAACATACGAATAAAAACTCATAACAATGTTACTTTAAAGTTTTGAGCAAAAGTAGTGTGAAATACTGTATATTTGTATAATCATATATATATATATATATATATATATATATATATATATATATATATATATATATATATATATATATAGGAAAAATATATATAATCCAACAAATTTTATATATATATTCTATGAAAACAAAATTTAATTTGTTGGTAGAACAGAAATTCAGTGAATGAAAGGTAATTCGTATAAATCAGAAAATCAATTGGTCAAAATTTAAAACAAAAGCAATAAAACTAAAACTAGTTTAAACGAGTCAATGAAGAATATGTATTCAATGTTACAATTTCAAGGAATACTAATCTAACTAGGTATCTTCTTTTTGTTTCATTATTTTACATATCAGATATATTGACCTCTCTTTTCTCTAAAAAGTTAGAGTAGCTGCCAGATTTTTCGAAAGCCACAAAGCTTGTAGTGCTTTCTCAGTGATTTGGTTTTCTACATTGACTTGTAATGCACATCTATTTTTTGAGTAAACTTGAGAAATTGGATGGTTTGTTCTTCCTACCTACCACGCTCTTAAGCAATAAATTTTGCATAAATATCGTGCAGCCATTTCTAAAGGGAAAAATGAAGAAAATATAAAATAGAGTATTTCAGGAACACCAGCAGAAATAAAGCAGAGGCAGAGTTAATTAGCAGGCATAAACTAAGACTTCAAAACCAAAATGAAAACTAAAACTGTAGCTAATCACCTAGGATGAATAGTATTTACCAAATTGTCTCAACGAGCAAATACACCAGCTCCGTAAGTACAAGAGATTGTATCAACAAGAAGAGGAAACTGTAAAAAGGCGAACAATATTGCTGGGATACATGCAACAAGGGTTGTTGGAATGAAAATCCATGCCAATTGATGGCCAAGTACAATGAAAAATGTTGCACCAAAAGCTATGAGCATTGTGATGATGGAGAAGAAAAGGGTCGCAATGCCAACACTCAACCTTTTAGGCAGTGACACAAGGAAATCCTCCTGTGCATACCTTGAGGTGAGTATTGACAAAAACATCAATATAGATACTACTGAGGAGAATAATCCAATAGCATCTGAGAGAGCAAAAACTTTGAAGGATGTAGTGTGCATAAAAATAGGATATCCATTATTGTTGTTGTTCCCACCTGGTACCGTAAAGATTGCTGCAAACATCACAGTGGTAATAAGAGTTGAAACCATCATGCATGATGAAGCAGTGTTCTTCAGCCATTTTTCCCCTTCTTTGGCCAACCCCTTGTGTTCTTCGGTAAATAGCATTTGAGGCGTCCTACCTTCAGAATCCTTCGTCTCCTTCAATAGAGGCTGTATGATCTTTTCCACCTCCTGTAAATTCAAGAAATTAAGTGTTTCAAAATAACCTTAAATACTCAATGAGCAACTAAACTGAGAAATCTGACTCCAGAATGAGGATTGAACAATGACCTTGAACCACAATAATTCCCTTTGCATCTGCAGTGCTGCACCAGATACAACATGAAGCTTATCTGAAGGTGCCAATTTTCCAGCCAAATGCAGTATGTTGTGATTGTTATTGTCTCTGTAAGAAGTTATCAGATCCTTATGTGCCCCTATTTCATAAATCAGGTTAAATATTTTTTCCTGACGATACACGATTGCAATGTGAAAAAGACTTCTATTTTGGCTGTCAACTTTCCAAAGTAGATCGGGATATGAGTGAAGAAGCTCAATTACAATCTCAGGTATTCCAAATTCAGCAGCAATAAATAGGGGCCGTGACAAAGGGCTTTTAATCAAGTCTCCATATATTTCGTCTGATGACTCTATTAGTTCCCAAAGATGTTGCACTAACTTTAAAGCCTGTGAGTTCAATATCTTTTTCTTCTGAACTGTTTCAAATCCTGGCACTATAGGTATAGCAAAATTAGCTCAAGTCAAACTAAACTAAAGTAAGACAATCAAGTTGGCAGCATACCAAGATATTTTACAGCACGACAGAGTCCAGTCACCAATAGGTCTGCAACTTCAATCCAATAATACATATATTAGCAATGAATCACATGACAAATGTCCTGATTTATAGACATAATAGAGAAGCAATATCTCATTTATGATGAATATTCATGTCTGTTGGTGACCATGGAAATATCTTGTTGATGTCTATATATTGACCAATATTAATCCATTCCCTGCAAGATTCATTTTTGCTGCTTTTAATGTCATTACTGAAAGAGGTTTGAGAATGATTATCAGATCATTGTTAAATTAATAGGCTGTAAAAGTCTTTTTTTTCTACTATTTAATCATGTTTGCTTATTTCAGTTAGTTTGTTTGTGTCAGTGGTAATATTTTGGCATATATTTACTCTGATTTTGTACATATTTGTACTCTTAAATGTAGAGGGTACAAAACTTTTTGTTCACAGCATGTATAGGTGTGATGATGGACTGTCATTTCTCCTGTATTTGACCTTAGATACAATTCGAGTATGAAATACAGAATGGTTGGGCTTTTGAATCTTAAAAGAGAGTTTGAAATACTGAAAATGGAGGAGAATGAGTCTATCAAGGAGTACACTTCAAAGTTGTCCCATTTGGTGAGTCAAATGAGGCTATATGGTGAGGTTGTAGGGGCAATAAGACTGTAGGAGGAATAAGGTTGCAAAAAAAATGTTGATTAACCTACCCAAAATGTTTGAAGCCAAAGTTGTTTCTATTGAAGAGTCATGGAATCTCAAGAAAGTAATATTTCTGATATGGTTAGTAAATTGCAACTTCAAGAGCAGAGGTTCTTTGTGAGGAAGAATGATTTGATTTGTGTAGAATGGGTTTATAGAACAAACTTACATCCTATAGATTCTATTCACAAACATAAAACGAGACTTGTTCTGAAGGGATATTCTCAAATGGATGGAGTTGATTATGGTGATACATTTGCACCTACTGCTAGGCATGAAACAATTAGATCAATTGTTTCTTTATCATCACAATATGGATAGAAAATCTTATACTTGTTAATTCATCTTTTTTATATGGTGTTTTGGAAGAAGAAATTTATGTTAAGACACCTGTTGGTTGGTTTTATTGTTGCAAGTCATGAAAAAAAAATTGTGGTCTTCACAAAGTCTTAATGAGCTGAAACAAGCTCCAAGGACTCAGTATAGCAAACTTGACTCTCATTTGTTTGCAAAATAATTTCAAAAGTTAAAATGAGCCACTCTGTTCGTGAAAGATTGTGACAAAGTGGGTAGAAAATTAGAGTGTCCCTTTAAGAAAGAAAACTCAAAAATCTATTGTCTTAAGTTTTTAGGTTGAAGGTGGTATCAATCCTTATGTGGATTTGGCTCATTCTCAAGCGGTATCGCAGAGCTCTACTGATGTAATTATGTTTACTTTAGTTTATGTAATTATGTTTACTTCAGTTTGTTTGTTTGTGTCAGTGGTAATGCTCAGGCATGAACTTACTATGATTTTACACAGAAAATAAAGAAGTTGTTTTGTTTCTCTTCATTACTCTTCTCTTTTCATGTTATGTGTTTTATGTTTACATAGTTTAAGCTATATCTTAATTTAACAATCATCTTTCTAGTGATGTATCATGAATGTGATAAAAAAAAAAAGAAAAACTTCCTACAAAAGCTTCCTCTGAATGTGAAAGCTCGTTTCTTTGTGAATGATACCCCATATATTTGGCTGCAGACAAAATATAACATACCTCGAAAGGTTGAAGACGCCTGGGATTGCGAGTTGTTTGACTGGCATTTGTACTCAGTTGTTAGTTTGACTTGGATCCCTTCAACAAGAAATTTCACTGTGTCATTCCTTTGAAAACGGAACATCTTATCGGACTCATTTTCTTTAATGGTATTGGCAGTTCGTCTCGATGTGTAGTGTTTGAATTATAAATACGACTTGCAAAAGACAGACCAAACAATCTTTCTACATAAAGACTTTATAAAGATGACATTCAAAGCAACAATTTCACAATTTCATGGTGTGATACCCACATGGATACATGCATCTTTCCCAGATGCCTAGTTGAATGCCGCTACTAAATGATGAAGCCTTTTTTGCCAACACATGTAAAGCTGTCTCCCCATTCAAGCCATGACAAGTCGCTAATTGTGGTCGACACTCCAGTATATGTAAAGCAAAATCTGAGAAACCAAGTTCATGAATGATTAATTACCACTTCTAAGTCTCTTAAAAGTAGTCATAACATAACCAGTTTTCGAAAGTTACCATATAAATCCGTAGATATAGCAGCAATCAGTAGACTGAAATAGTCTTCTGTTTTTAGAATCTCATGATCGGTCACTGAATAGAGATACCAAACCATGTCCCTTTGGCCCAGTAATGTGGCTATGTAAACTGGTGTTACACCTTCACTACCTCGTATTCCAGGTAAGTTTATATTCCTTTCCACCATTAGTTTTGCTATCTTGGTAACCCCAGATGCAGCAGCAAAACAAAGTGCAGTGTTCTTATCTTTATTTTGAATTTCCAAGTCTGCAATTCTCATTCTTTTGACCAGTTCCTCCACAAATTTGGTGTGTCGAGCACCAGCTGAAATATGAAGAGCTGTTTCCGACCCTTTTGAAATCCTGGCATTCTCCGCACCTGGATGCAAATTTAGGAACTCGTTGGCCTTCTCCCAGTCTCCTTTCAAAGCAGCTCTATATAAGGGCAAATACATGCGAAGATTCATTGGCATTCTATCTCCTGTCATGAAAACATGGAATATCAACACATTTTAACCACCAATTCCTTACCACAGCAGGCAGAGTGCTACACTATTCTTATAAATTTATACTAGAAACAATGAGTACCCAAGATGCTTAATAATGGATCAAGGAGTACAAAACTTTAAATAATGTGCAGCCAGCATGTGGAACTTACGAAAGACAGGAGATGAACTTGAGGGGGATTCCGAAGAACAAACGTGATCTTGATGATCAACTTGAAGAGATGAAATTACAGAAGTACTTGGGCGATCAACTTGTTGATGTACAGTTACAGTATGTTCAAGGGCATTGGAAGGAACAGAAGATGTGGAATTTCTGGGGCTAGGAGCCGCATCTTTTAACAGAAGTGGTTTTGAACCATAGCACTCATGGGCTATGGTTTCTGGCGTGTTACATTGATGGTTGATGGACTGAACGGAGCATGTGTCAAGTCCATTGCTTTCCGCAAGATTTTTGGGTGGAAACAGCTGTCGAATGCTTGGTGCTCGATCGAACTTTTTACCTGAGATTTCCATTGTCATGATCTTCTTCAATGTGCAGGTAAGCTAAGCTACAGAGCTAACACAAATATGAAATAATATCAGTGACATTGTGTTTTCCCGACTTTAATTTCTACCAAGCACAACTCTTAGTACAAAGAAAGATGCATTAATCAATTATGTGGGGGTTGCTCCAGCAAAAAAAAAATATGGGCTAAAATCTGAGTGGATACAAAAGCAGAAAAGGGGTTGACTGGTCTAGGCAAAAAATTAGTCTTTGACTTCTAAATACTCAAGGATCGACATTCTTTGCAACGTTTCAAGGGAAAGAAAACAACAACTTTCACCATCAGCACGAGTTAAACAGATTCCAAGACCAAAGCAGAGTGAGCATTGGAATATGCTCATGAACACAATTAGTAAAGTTTGGGAATGTTTGAGATACTACTTGGCTGCTAAGTTTCTCCCAAAATAGTTCTGTTTTCTTCATAATTGGTTAATGTACTAAAAAGTATGAAAATCATGTTTCATACTTACATGACCAAGTATCACAAAGCAAAATATAAGGCCAGGGACCAAACAAACTTGCCAAATTGTGAACTGCAGATGGCCCCTATTTCATGATCCAATAGGTTACGGGAAATATTGCCAAATACCGTTGTAAGGACACTAAGTTTATAATTTATAAATGGAAAATGAAAATATAGTACCTTGATTTGAGGCAATGCTTGGAAGTAAGCTAAATTTCATGTTGAAAAAAAAATCCTTTGTAATCATGGTTATAAGGATCCCGAAGCTTTTAGTGAGAAAACAGAAGTGATAATGCTTGGCCACTTTTTTATGTGGAAACGTAAAAGTAAACGAATGATGATAAACAACGACTTGAATTGAAACAGTATTGTTGTGACAAGGAAAGAGGAAACTGCTTAAGCAGATTGTAAAGTAGGACGCGGTTCCATGTGGCAAAAAGTCCTGTCTAGGCACTGGTTATAGTTTTCTGGGTGAAAAAATATACTTGTAGGAAGAACTGGTTATAAATGAAAATATGTAAAGTTTCTCAACATGATAACACAATTAAAAATCGAGTTTGATCTTTATAATTTTCAAGGAGAAAGAGAAGCAATGTACCACTCTACACTTTTTTATAAAATCAAAGAGAAAGAGGGAGTTAAGTTAAAAAAGAAGAGAAGTGAGTGTAAGAAAAGGTTAAAAGTAAAATGGTTAGATATGAAAGGAAGGTTTTTTATTGGTACTTCTTATTATTATAGTATTATTAGTACAAAGTATTTACTTGTGAATAAATATCAATTTTTGTTGCAAATATTTAATGGAATTTTTTTTCCATCTTTTTTTTATTTTGAATGTGTAAATAGGAAAGTTTATTTAAAAATTTTGAGTTAAATATCATTTAGACAGATATGTTATTTCTTATTCTAATCGACGAGTAATACAAATTTTGTCCTTTGAATAGAAAATCTGTGACTCGGGTCCAACGAAAAGGTAACGCCAAACGGGAAGTTCTGATCTGAATATAGAAGCAGAGTCAACAACGAAAATATGAAAAAGTCATTGAGCGCGTTAGATTTTGGTGAGAACATTAAGGATTGTATACTTGATTTTCAGTCAGAATTTAACGTTAATGATTGAAGAAATGATTTTCAGTCAGCAAAGGCAGCTATGAAAATGGGGTAAACCTTAAAATTAATCTCCCTAACAGAGCAAGTTAATCCATCAAACATAAAGTTCAGGTCTTTCAGAGGTGGCAAAGAAAAAAAAGCTTCAGTTGCTATTCTGGAACCTTAAAAATGAATAACAAATTGGAAATGCCTTCATGTTGATAACAAATTGTACTCACTACTTTGTGACGGATCATCTCCCAAATTTCCCAAGCCAAAACCATGTTTAACCATAATTCTAAAACGATTTTTACACTTCATAGTAATAACTTCATGTTAATCAGTATTTGGCAACAACGAATAATAGGAACAAAAAAGAAAAATTACAAACATAGAGATTAAAACCCATTTTTTTAGAAGTTCCAAATAAAAAATGTGACATTATAGCACCAAGAATATTTTTAACTTAAAATGGTGACAGTTTCCTACATCAAAATGAGGTTAATTCATGGGCTAAAATATGCGAGAAGCGTTTTTCTACTATTGCAACAAAACAGTCTACTTTGCTTACCACAGAATTAATCAATCACAGTTGAAAACCATGAAAAGTTGATGGAAGTTATGTAATAAAATCCATTCAGAGGCAAGATGGCCAAATATTCTACCTAATAGTATTATTCGAGATATAAAAAGGTTAGGTTTTCCTAGTAAAAACTAACGACCATTTCACCATTTCTATTTGATTACAGATAAGCTTCCGCTGACCAAAAACTGAAGAATTACTTGTTCCTATATTATTTATACGTAGGTCACAAAAGTACAACTCTTGGAGGAGAAATATCCATGAGATTCATCCGAAATTTTCATGTTATAATTTACAAGAATTCAACCTGGTGGCCAATTCATCTGTCTCCCACCTAATACATGCAAGTGCAGATGATACACAGATTGACCTAATCAAATAAAAGAGTGAGAAGAGGAAGTTAGTAGGTTGTGGCACCACTATAAGCAGCTGAAAATAATCAGGCAAATTGTTGACCAGAAACAAACTTACATGCACTTGGACCATTGTTGATGACAACACGAAATCCATCAACTATACCTTCTTTCTCAGCTACTATTTTTGCAGCATAGAGAAGTTGACCCAATATTTCCCCATGTCTACTATCAGCCTGCAAAAGAAGATTTTATATATCACGTAAAAACAGCTCATCTTTTCCTTGCTGCAACGAGAGAGATCAGAGAATATCCTACAGTGTTGGAGTGGCTTTAAAGAAAACAATTTAATGTTGTATATTCAAAATTAGACTACCATGAGACAAACGAAATAAATGTACTCTGGTTATTATGGATAAGATGCTTCACAAATTCAAAACCAACATATTCAGAGGACCTGAAATCTGTATTTTTGTTCTGTTTAAATTCATATCAGTTTTCCTCTTAGACAAGCATGTAAAATTACTGAATTTCAATTCATCAAGACTTGCTACCTTAGGGACCTCACTTACAAGTTATATATTCTGCTATTTCAATAATCCTTCTTATCTTCCACTTGCAGGTCTCCACAAAAACATCTTAATAGACATACAATTTCAGTAAACTAACCTTCATGAGAAATTAGACTTTTTCCAAAAAGCTATTCACCTAAATATTATACATGAAGTTATATACATAATAAATCGTTGTAATTTTTATTGATGTTAGTAGCCAGAATAGGGGGGAAGCAGAAGAATCACTAAAAAGAAGAATCAGGTACAACTTTGCCAGTGGACATGTAGAAAAAGTACGATTATTGACCTTTCCAAGTTGTGTTAATCCATCTCTACGTTTTGGAATGACTAGAACATGAACTGGAGCCTGCGGATTAATATCTCGAAATGCTAGAACCTTTTCATCCTCGTATACAATACTCGAAGGGATTTCCTTATTTATGATCTTATCGAATCTGGAAAGAAAATGGAGATCACAAAATTAACAAAGACAAGAAACGCAACAAAAAGATTAAGCAATTATAAGCTTGCACACATCTGTGTGCATGTGTGTGTGCCAGTGAATCCACAAATATCAAGAAGTACAGATCTTGCATATAGTATGAAGCCCAAAAGGGGTCATACTACACTGATTATATTTACCAGTCCCAAATATTCATATTGACCATCACAATTATCATTTGAAAGGGAAACCAGTATTATTGAGACTTAAAATCTTTACAACTCAGTGAACTCCTTGAATGTAGAACCAATGTCATCATCTTTAACATCATTCTTAGAGTGAGACAAGGGATAAAATTCAATATTGGTGGAATCTTTTCGGAAAATTGATATCATGCAGTGAAATTTGCATTCCGTTGTATTTTAGTTTAATCAATAACCATGACAATATAACTAGACATCCATGAATAAGGAGAAAACCATAATAAAAAAATCATGCTACAGGTGAAAAGGCCGTTACATTGTAGGAGCTTCACTATCAAAGTTAACAGCAGCTGCTTTTGCTGCAGCCTCTTCATTGTTCGTGGCATGAGTACTGAAGCCCAACCTGTAAGCAAGATGTCAAAAAACATTAGCAAGATGTCAAAAAAATCTATAGATCGCATAGTAAGTCCATAGCTAGACTACAGTCTCTACCTAATCCAAATAAGGGTAAATCAAAATTTCGAATAAGATGAAATCAAACATGTATATTTCAAATCAACAGAAACACTAGATTTTAACTCTAACTAATAACAGATGAATCCCAAACATTTGTAACAATGCCCATCATAACACACATAAATCCTTCAAAACAACTGTTAAGAATTAGGTAAAAGAGAAGAGTCCAACACAAATAACTAGTCCAACACATCAAATATTTTATTCCATCCTACATAATTTATCAACATTGCAAAACTCATCCCTCGATGTATTGATTCTCCTTTTGTGCATCTCGCTATGCCACATCATACTCCAAGCAATTTTTATTCCAACACAAGAGCTTTTTAAGACCCACACTTTTAATAAATTAGAAAGTTCAATAAGGATCAGAGAAGGGATGAGAGAAACAGAGACCTGCGTGGTTGAAGAGGGAGAAGGAGATTAAAGTTGGAGGCTTTGCGAGCGACAGGTGTTGCCAGTTTCAATGGCGAGCAGTTCCTGCAATGAATTCGAAGAGAAACCAAAGAGATTAGATGGAAGTGGGAGAAGATGAAAACGAAAGAGAAAGCTAACCTTAGCAGAGAGAAAGGAATTGTCGCTGCCATGGCGAGTAACCGGGACTTTCTCTAGCCCACACTCTCTTTTCAGTTCATCTACACTCACATTTTAAATATTAAACTTTATTTTTATTCTTTTCAATAGTTCATTATCATCATTATTTGATATGAATATTTCAAAGATTGTAGTCATAATTTTTAAAATAATCAAACAATAAAATAGTCAAACAATTTGTAATGGCACTAAGTTCACTACTATCTAAACCTAGATGGCACCCTTCTTGGTCGTAGTAATAAAAGGAAAAGGACTTTAGACAATGGATATAAATAAATAATTTTCTTTCCTATTATTTGTGGAGGTAGTATATTAAAAAAAGGTGAAAAAGAAAGACTAATTTACTATCTATGTTGATATTATTAAGATTAATTGAAATTACAATACTTTTAGAATATCTAAATAATTAAAATAATTCCAATTTTGATGCCATGGATTAAGATTTTAATATTAGACTAAATTAAATGTAAAATTAAGGATAATAATAACAATGATAAAATTAAATGTTATTATAACAAAACATCTAAATTATTTGAGTGAGAATAACTCTTTAAAACATTTTCAAACAATAGAATAGTTTCTAAAAATATTCTGATCAAGATTTATATTTATAAACAAACAAAAACTTTAAGAACCATTTCAGTCTAATACCAACCAAGCAACCAACCAACCATAACCGTTGGTTTCTGACAGCAAATCTAAACATAAATTTGTGGTCAAAAGTGCACCATTATTTGGCAGCACACAATCGCAACCAGTGTCTCTTATATCACAGATTCCACCACCAGTAAAATGCTGATTTCATGGCTCAATAATGAGAGTAATTTGAGGCATAACCCATTCATTTTAGTTCACTCACTCATTCCGTGGAAGCACTTATTTTTTCCATTTCAACTAGAATCAATGATGCAAGTCTCTTCAATCTGTTTAGCAGCTAACGTTCGTGTTCGCCTGAAGTCACTGCACACAAACCCAGCAACCATAAACGACCCTGCTTCCATAGCTGCTCCGAAGTGGTCTCAAAAGACAATAACATTGCCTCCCCTTAAACGTGGGTGTCATCTAGTAACTTCTAAGGTGTGTCAATTCTTGAACTTCTTTGTAGATCCCATGTATATGTTTTTGTTTCTTAGTATCATGTGAAGTTTTCAAGTTATAGAGCATTCAAGAGGAGTTCTTAGCTTAAGATCAAAGATTTATCTTATAAGCCTCCTTGTTAACTCTTTAGATGAATCAGTTAATGGTATCATAAATCTTGATGATCATATACATAATATTTTTCAATCTATTATCATGATTTGTAATGTTGTAGAGAGGTGATTGCAAATTCAACTTATTCTTTTAATGGTTTTGTAAGTCTTCTCATTTTACTAATACTAATCTACAATTTTAATCTCCCCTTCTTTTTTCTCATACACAGTTTTTTGTCCACCCATTTTATTTTGATTACATAATAATCAAATTTAGAAATCCTGTAATCTTTTATTTAATTTTACATACTTTACTTTTTTTACTCTTATTAATTTGAATCATACACCCCATATACCCATTTAAAAGTTCATAATTAAAGCTTGAATAAAACAGATTTTCTAAAATTAAGAGACTAGTAGTGAAAAAAATAAAATCATTAGTTAAAAGGAAATATTACATTTTTTTCCTTGTAATTCAATTTATTTTGTGAATAGTTTCTTGTTTATAACATATAAATGCTTTCAAATAGATGATTTTATTAAACCAATAATAGCCATTGGTTCAGATTGTGAAAGAAGTTGGGCAAGAATTATCTGGATTCAAGTGTGGCCTAGCCCATCTCTTCTGTAAGTAATTTCCTTTATTGGGTCCTTTAATATTCGGCCATTTCTTTCTGCACCCCTATTATTTCTTTTTGCACCCGATAGAGCTGCCACTCCCTTCTGTCGTCTCACTCTTGTCTATGAGTTGTATAAAAATAAAAATGATTTTTTAAGAAAAAAGTGAGAAATTTCATATTTACAAGGGTGCAAATGGAAAATATATGGGTGCAAAAACAAATGCTCTTTGAATTTTCATGATGTTGAATCTATTTGGGTTTGATAAAATGAACTCAAAACTACGCATATAGTGCATCACACAAGTGCTTCTCTCACAATCAACGAAAATTATGACTATGATGTTCGTGATGACACAGAAACATTCCTCAATCAGATAGTTCCAGAGGTTAGTTTTCTGCTTAGTTAGTTCTTACATTAATATTTATAGAAAATTATTTTAATCTACAAAAAGGCCTTGAAATGAATTTTCAAATGTATATACTTTGCAGGGCCCATCTGCGCCATGGAAGCACACTCTAGAGGGTTAGTTTTTTTTTTCTTTTTTTCCCACTTACTAAGGGATAATCTAACTCTATGATAATTGTTAGGATGACCTTAGCAAGACTAAAAATTATCTTAAAATCCGAAAGGTTTATAAAATATTTTTATTAGATGCTCCGACATTTTTCAAAATGGCGTGTCCCGTCTTCGATATATATATCGGATACCGTCATGTATCGGATACCGACATGTATCGGATACCGATATTTGTACGATACTTGTAGGACACATTATGTTCAATTTGTAAGATATTTTTTTATCTTTGACATGATTTTGACAACTAAAATAAGGAACAAACCTAATACTATCACTACTTTTCGCATATTGGATATTAGATAGATATATTAGATTCATTTTTGTGTTAGTTAATAATGTATTAGTTGACAATTTCAAACTTAACATGTATATACACATCGTGTCCCGTGTCCTATATTTTTTCAATTTAATCATATCTTCGTGTTCGTATCCGTATCGTATTCATACCCATTTTCGTATCCGGGCGATATAGGATGTAGTTAAAAATATTAGAATATTATGATATTATTTAATATCTATATAGTTTTGTAAAGTAAGATGATAATGTATTGGTAGTTATTTTTTGATTGTTGACACAGTACCTGAAGTATATAATGCTAAATTCAACAATTTGCACATATACACTTTTGCAGGACCAGATGACATGCCGGCACACATAAAATCGTCCATGTTTGGTTGTTCACTCACGTACGATATATTTTATATATTTTTCAAATTGATTCATTATGCTACAAAAATATATCAGCAGTTGCAGTTCACTGATATATATTGTGGCTTCAGGATACCGATTACAAATGGAAAGCTTAATATGGGGACATGGCAGGTAACAAAATTACCTTCTCTATTCATTTTTATTCTTTCCGCTTTTTTTTTCTACTACAAGAAAATATTTTATTAGTGATCAATTTTAGTGACAAAAAAAAATAATTACTATAGTGACCAATTTAGATATTAATTTATAAATTAAAAGTTATTGGTAATTAAAATAATTTTTATATTGGTCACTGTAATGAATACCAAAATTAATTTAGAAACCAATTAACTATAGTGACTAGAGTTTAGAGACAAATTTAAAAACTATTTTAGTTATCAATAATTTTTAATCTAAAAATTAATATTTGAATTGGTCACTATAATGACTAATTATATTTTATCTTACAGCTACCGACTCTCTTTTAATTTGACTAAATACTAAATATTTCAACAATTAATTAATGCTATGTACTTTAGACTTTGGAAGTAAAAATAATGTCAATCCTTTACATAAATGAACTTTTACATATATATAACCTCTTTATAATGAATACCCTAACAAATAAAAAAAATAGACCCAGAACTGTAATTTAGTAACCAAAGGAACTTCATAATAAACAGGCTATATGCCATTTTAATTTGTAGAAGAACAGTAGGATATGGATTAATTTGGCTTTAAATTATTAATAGAAGATGATATTTTGATTATGTTTAAGGGTATATGGCTTTGCGAGCATCGAGATTATCCTACACCGCGTACGGTTGTGGTCACTCTTAATGGAATATGAGCTCATCTTCATATCATCAACAACACTTTCGTTTCAAAATTTATGAATAGTCTCTCTCGATATTGCATCTTAGGTGAAGTTGAGTACCTTGCTATGAATGCAACACTGAAATCTTTTAATCATTGTTCCTTTAATCTGATAAATAGAAAGTTAAAATGTATAAACTGGTTTTAATTGAGGGAAAAAACTCAATTTATTGTCTCATCTCATAAGTTTTATTTAAGAAGTTTATCAGAACAAGATCTTAGTTATTTGAAGAAATAATCTTGTAATTAGGTAATTGTTTTTAGGGTTAAATATGTTTTTGTCTCTTAAATTTAAGTTAATTTGGAATTAGTCAATTTCGAAACATTGAACCAATTTAGTCTTTCATATTTCGAAATACGTGGATTTAGTCTTTTTAATCAAATTTTGTTAAGTTTATTTGACATTTCAAACCTGTTTCATAATAATATTTGACTTAATATTAATGCAAAAATGTATCAAACAGTATAAATAACTCAAATACAAACCTGAAATTTGTGTACGAAACATCAAATAAACCTAACAAAATTTAATTAAAATGACTAAATTCACATATTTCGAAAGATGAAGAACTAAATTGGTCCAAAATTTTAAAATAAACTAATTTTAAAATTTACTGAAAATTGAGAGACAAAAATATATTTAACCCTTGTTTTTATAAGAAAGACTCAGGTTTTAAGAGTAGTTCAATATATTCATGCGCTGAGACAGCAACTACCAACATCTTTAACTGGGTGCTTGCTGTTCTTTGGTAGCTCTTGTATTTCTTGGAAAGATTAAAAACTAGTACAAAGTGTATGATTGCACGTTCGAACTAAAATTAAGAAAGTAAAAAACATTTTACATTGAAAGCAACAATTTTTTTCCTTCTTCCTTCGATGCATTGGAATTCATTTGGCAATAACAACTTCTTTTGAAATTATAAAATCGAACAACCTTACACATTAAAAAAAAAAAATTCTTGTTTTCCATTAAAGAGGAAACATATTATATTGTCATTCTCTTTGTAATTAACCATATCCTCAAATGAACCATTGAGCCACTATGTGTCTTGCAGATACATATGCATCTTTAGAGAGACATTAAACAAATCACAGTTTGATTCATTGTTATGTTAGAAAAAAAAAAAGTGAATTGTGAAGGTTACAGAAAAAAAAAGAAGAAGAGAAATTAAGAAAACTAAAATAACATGTTGTGTAGAACAGTTTCAATTTTTATGAAAGTTACTTTCTTTCCCAATTTCCAAGACTATATGGTCTAATATGTCTCACGGGTGGCCATACACGCGCCATAAAAAGTCTTGCTGTATTTAAAATTAGTATTGTGCTTCAGCTCGTGACTACACATTGAATTCATAATTTTATATGCAAATCATTTTCTATAATTTTATTTCAAATGTTTTAATCTATTAGTTACCATGTCTATCAAACACTAAGATGGAAAATGAAACTATGAGAATGTGATAACTTTTCTAGAAATGGTGAATACCATTGAGCTTTCGTAAATAAAAAAAAAAAAAAAAAAAAAAAAAAAAAAATATTTAAAAAAAGAAAAAAAGAGGAGCATTTGAGTAGAAGTGTTCCCTAATGTGTTCTTTGTGTGACTTTTAATATTTAAATTGTTATAACAATATATTTTTCACTGTATATATAAAAGTGAAAAATGTATTTTAGAAAGTAAAAGAAAATCAAGATAAAGAGCTATTCGATCTCAAATTATCTCTATCTTATTCTAATTTTTTTATACAATTTGTACGTAAGACTTAGTTTCTTGGGTAGGTACCAACATTATATTTGTGGAATTCTACAAGAAGGTGGTATCAAAGTTGCAAATTCTTGCTGCAAAATGAAGTGAAGAATGATTATAAAAAATAACACTTAAACAACTAGCAACATAATTTATAAAAAGTGTTTAAATTCATTATTTGAAAGAGAAAATTATGATATTTAGATGCTAAAAATGAAGATTGTGTTAAACTCTTTAGATGTCTTAGACGTACAAATAAGGTATGAATATTAAGCTACTATAGTTGTAAAACATGAAAAATTGAAGAAAAAAAAATCATAAGTTATTTAGGATAATTCGTGTTTTTAATGACCACGAGGACAAAAACCAAAAAGAAGTGTGTGAAACTCATCAACAAAACTTTGAAGAAGATTCAAAGGTGAGAATAATTAAGGTTTAATATCTTATATTTTGGGAATGAAGAAAAAGAAGAAAAAAAAAAAGAAATTTTGAATCAATAATTTAATAGATTGTTAAAATTGGTGGATCAAATGAAGTCTCTCGAAGAAATCAATGATCGAAAAATGGTTAATAAAAGTTATTATTTGAACTGAACAATCGAAACAACTTGGCTTCTTTGCCCTAAAATTAGAAAATAGAGAGGAGGCTATAATTATGCAAGTGAATGATTTACTCCAAAGGTCCTAAGACAAAGAGGTGGAAGAGTTTAATTAATGTATTATTAAGATTAATGATTATGTGAGAACTTTTAGCCTTTAAGCATGTTCATGCCTTTTGGTGTCTCCACTTGTCTCTATATGCAATACTTATTACTGCATTCAGACAAGAGATTTTGGTTTCGTGGTTTTATAAAAAATTATTATCTACAAAACATGTGTATACAATACACTCTTCACCAGAACCACCAAATCATCATTCAAACTAATCATTCATTATTCCTTCATCTTTTATACATAAACAAATTCATCTGTGAGAACTCCAAAGTTCCAACTATTAATTAATTCTACTTTTATAATAATTGAACAACAATATATCATATTAAATATAGAGATTATATAGATGAGATAAACTATGATCACACCTTTCTATGTGCATGCTTGCAATGAATAAATTATACATAGATCATAGACACTACAAATATTAATATCATATATACTTCTCTTTTACAAACTCGTATATATAAATAGAAAATTTTGAGGACTAAAATAGAAGATGTTTTTAGACAATAGTCAAGAAAATAAAACAAAAATATTTAATACAAGTAATACGTGTCCTTTTTTTAAAGATATAAATAAATGCATTGACTTTTTAAATTATAAATATTACAATGGCTTTTTTCGAAAGTTTACAGGTGTAGAATAATTTGGGTTTTCTGTAGATTCAGCATGAAACTGTTCCATGTGCTTCAGTCCAGATTCAGTTGAAACTTTAAGCACATATGACAAAACCTAACCAAATAATTATGAATCAAAGCACTGTGACCTATTTATTGTGGACAAAACAAACTACTTTTATGACTTATCTTCATCAACAAAAACTTCTACTAAAAATAAATAAGAAAAGAATAAAATTAATTTCAATAATAATTCTAAAAACTTTTAAAATATCTGAGAAATCTTTTACAATTTAATTTATTCATGTATTTTTCTTTCTCTTTTATATTTACTTCTTACATTTTTTTTATATGGAAAATTTGTGAAATATATCTTAATTAAAAGAAAAATCTACTGAAAAGAACGTGAAATGGTACATCAACAAGAAAATCATTGATTGTCTCTTTGAAAGTTGGATGAACAAAGACCTAACCATTCATAAAAGAAAGTACTAATTAAATAAGCCACACTGTTTTATAAAAATCGAAGTTAATCTCTCTCTCACACACACATATATATATATATTCAAAGTTTGCAAAGAAAACTATTTTCATGATAAGTACATACGACTTTCTTTTTTGGGTCATATATAAATATAATTGTAGACCTATATATAAAAATAATTATCAATGGTTACATCTTTTGAATTAAAAGTTTAAGTACTCATTTCAACTAGTCATACTTAGAGAGTTACCATATCTACTCAAAATAATTTTAGTTATACATTAATTTTAATTGTGAAATAAAATAAACAATATCGTAATAGGAATTTCATTCCAACCATAACCTAATCCATTGGGAATTTCATTCCAACTATAACCTAATTTTTTTTATATGTTACTACGTACCTACGAATAAAGATACTAGCTAGCTCAGAATTTGATACGTAAATGAAGTTTCCCTCCAAATCATACTTCATTTTCATTCTGAAAAACTATGAATATGAATTGACATTTTGAAATTTGAGTTAATACGAAAAAAAGAGAAAAAGAAAAAGAAAAGCAAATAAAGAACTTGGTATTAAAGGTGAGCAAATTACGTCACTAATTGATGAACTGATTAATGGAATAAGAATCTCTCACTTTTTGTGGGGACTCGGATTACAATTGGCATATAAATCACAACTTTGTTACTATATTTGTCGCAACATGGTTCTACAATCAGAAATTTTACCTAATTCAAATCGTCTTAAGTTGGAGAAATTTATTTATATTCTTAAATCATCATGCTTAGCCATATATAAGTACGTAATCATAAATTAGAAAACAACAATTTGAGTTCTCAATGTCAGATTAACTTTTAATAATTAAGCAATAAATGGAACTTTCTCCTTAAATAGAAGCAAACCTGAAAGTAGGCTCATCATTATTCCCTAATGGAATCTTTAGGTCTGGAAAAAGTGCCATGACCCAGTTAAACGGACATAACATGAATATTTTGTTTAGAAATATGCGCAAATTGTTAACATGGCTAGGTTACATAAAACATATGTTTTTGTCATGATCAAAAAATAGGTATTTCACACAGGTATGATAATGGGAGAGGGTGGAGAGGGAGACAGATATAACTATCTCGTACTTATTATTGTAAAGAAAGTTTATCTATATCTTCGTAATTAAATCTATTAGGTATTAAATTTTTGTTTCATTTTTATTTTCATCAGGTAATCAGTATAATCTTGTATTCATATCCATTTTCTTACTACTTCAATATTAATTTTAATTAATTTTTATAAAATAATAAAAATTACGGTAAATGAAACATAATATTATCAAATATTTATTATTAGGAGATAGTTATTTCTTTGATTCCAAATACTTTGAAATAAATTATAATTGTTTTTATTTTATATTATAATACTAAATAAAATTTTATGAGAACCAAAATATTTATTAAATTTGCAAACATTAATGAAACCTAGTTGATAAAGTTTAAAAATATTAAAAAAAATATATAAAAGAAAAAAAAATTCAAATAAAAATATATTTTAAATGTTTGTTTACTTCAATTTTTTAAATTCTAAGGAATATTTTTTTTATACACTAATAAAAAGTTATAATACATCACTTGATCAAAATGACGCAAAGAACAAATAATAAACATAATAATAAAATTTTAACATAGATCTTGTATCTTTTGAAATACAATGTATGTTAAATGGTGATAAAAAAACATTTATGACAATTACATTACATTTTTATATTATAGTAAATAAAAATTATTTATACAATTATAGTGAAAAAAAATACAGTATGATTGATAATGAGTTAGAAAATTAAAAAAAAATAGATAAAATATATCAAAATAGTATTCTACATGATGAAAATAAACAAAAAATAAAAATATTAACAAATTAACAAATGTGTGTCTTATAAACAATTAGAGAGACTATTGAAAAAAAAATCGCACCAAGGAAAACAAATGTATAATTAAGGGTATGATAAGATGAAAAATACCTTAGAGATATAAGAAAACTTTTCAAATATCAACATATATGAGAAATAACAAAAATTGTTTTAGTAAAATTATAGAGTTATTTGAATGAAAATAAAATTAATAATAATAAGTAATTTTTTTATATTACCTAGTAAATGAAATGTTTATGCTATTAAACACTTGAATTGTTAGTATTAAACATTATCATATGAAAGAAAAATATACAATAAATAAAAATATTAAAATGTAATAGAAATATTCAAATGTGAGACATAAATTTTTTTTAATTGACATACATCATTTTAACATAATTACATAAAGGTTATGATAAGATTAAAAATATATTGGTGATGCGAATGAGTTTTATGACAAACCAAATAATTAGAAGAAATAAAAAATAGAAAGTATATATATATGGTTACTTAATTAATTGTTAATATTTTAATAATTTAAATGAGGACGGAGATATGACGGGATATGTACATCCTCATTCCTATATCCAATTGAAAAAGTTGAGGATTTTTCATACTCATACTCATACCCAGTCAATGTGGAGATTGGACAATACTTACGGAGATGAGTGTATTTTTCATATCTAATTTCATATAATAAAAATTTCAAGATATTTAATACTTTATGCTTAAATAAATAATGAATTATAATTTTTTTTAAATGTGCCAATACTATTGAATAAAAAAGATGATATTATTGCAATCAAATAAACTGACTGTCTCATTGTCTTTCTTTATAAATCGTTGTTCCTCCAATCATAAAATGATATTTAAGAAAAAACAATAGAGGGATAATTATATTATTTAACTTTGAGAGATATTCTTTTTTTAAATAAAGGTAGTGTTCTTTTTTTTTTTCAATTTAAGGAATAAAAGAAAAATCATAAAAGAAATTGGCGAGTCTAATATTTTCAGGGTAAACAAATTATTATTATTTGATTAATTTTATTTCTTAATAACTAATGTCTTGATGCTAATAGACACATTAATACATATAAAATGTTTTCTCATTAAATATTACAATTAAAATAAGTTGAAAATGAGGAGTCAAGTACATTAAGAATTAGTAGATTTCTCTATAATTTCAGTGAAACATGATCAAAGGGTATATATTTTATATTGATAAATTTAGTATTACTTTTGAGTATTTTAATTTAATAAATAGTCGGATAGAAACTACATAAACACAATTTTAAGATCTGAAAATCAAATTTATCGATACGATTAAATAGGAATCTTGACAAAGATTGTCTAAAATATTAAAACTAAGAACATATTTTTATGGTTTTTGTTTTTTGAAGAATACCTAGTCGTAGCAGTTGTTTTTGTTGGTTGTAGCAATATTTTTTGTCATGTTCTGAAGTGTCAGATCTGTTAGCTTCTGTTGCCATATACGTCATGAACAAGAAAAAAAGAGGCTGTCATTCCCTGTTTATACGAGACAGCGCATTTAGTAGTAGCTAACGAACTTCAAAATACACATGCACTGCACTTATTCTCTCTTCACTCTCAAAAAACCGCGTTGTTCTCTTTCATTCACGTCACAAGAACAAAAACTTGTGCTCTCTGTTTCTGCTCTGCGTGAAAAACAGAGTCCCCTGTTTGGTGACTATTGCAATGAAGTATATTCGGGGGAACAGCTTCAAGAGGCTTTTCTCGTTTGGAAAACGTGGGTTTGGGGAAGAAAACGATGCTGGGTTGGTGGCTCCTTCATGTGAAGAGCACCCTCCAAGACCCTCTTGGAAATGCTTCTCCTTTAAAGAGTTGTTTGATGCCACCAATGCTTTCTGCTCAGGTACTTTCAACTTGCAGTTGCAGAGTTAAGCAACGGTTACATTTTCATCACCGATATAATGCAAAATTGTAACACATGTTGGGGTCAAGAAACTCCGAAAGTGAAGACATGTTGCAATCTTAGAAACTCTAAAAGCCTTGAAGTTGGCTCAAATGAAGACCTTTGTTCAAAGCCATCTCAGTCTACCATTTTTGCTTGATATACTAAGCTTCTTTGTTTTGACTTTTTTTTTGTTTCTTGTTTTGCAGAGAATTTGGTTGGGAGAGGAGGGTATGCAGAGGTTTATAAGGGAACGTTGCGTGGTGGTGAGGAAGTTGCTGTGAAGAGGCTCACCAGAACTTCAACTGATGAGAGAAAGGAGAAGGAGTTTCTGATAGAGATCGGCACAATAGGTCACGTGCGCCATGCCAACGTGTTGCCTCTTCTCGGGTGTTGCATTGACAATGGACTTTACCTCGTTTTTGAGCTATCCACCGTTGGTTCCGTTGCTTCTGTTATTCACGGTACATTAATAGCATCGAACAAAAACGAAAGAAACAGAAAATGAAAAAAAAAAAGTTTTTTTCTTTCTTTAACTGTGTTTTGGTCTGCAAAATTTGTCAAATGATGTTGTGTTGAAGAAAAGAAAAAAAGAAAGGATCTTAATAATTAGTGTGTGGATGGATGTTCCTGTAGATGAGAACTTGCCTCCTTTAGAATGGAAAACAAGGTATAAGATAGCTCTTGGGACAGCACGTGGTCTTCACTACTTGCACAAAGGTTGCAAGAGGAGGATAATTCATAGGGACATCAAGGCCTCAAACGTTTTGTTAACAGCAGATTTTGAACCAAAGGTTTTCAATTTGTACTCTACTTGTGTTCATCAGTTCAATCTGTGTCTCAAAAAGTGATTTTGATAGCTTTACTCTTCCTTTTTTGATTGCATTCTGGCAGATATCTGATTTTGGACTAGCAAGGTGGCTTCCATCTCAGTGGACTCACCATTCAATAGCCCCAATAGAAGGCACATTTGGGTACTCTCTTTTCTATTACCTTACGTGATTCATAATTTTTCATCATATAAACATAGTATAAATGTGAATTTGTTACTATCTTTTTTAGGCATTTGGCACCAGAGTACTACATGCATGGAGTTGTGGATGAGAAGACAGATGTATTTGCCTTTGGTGTGTTCTTGCTTGAAATCCTCTCTGGAAGGAAACCAGTGGATGGGTCTCACCAAAGCGTGCACAGCTGGGTATTGATGTTGAAACTCTTGTTATTTAAGCACTTAATTCTAATTGTCGTGTTTCATGAAAAACCAGACATTTTGTTTGGCTGGTCTAGGTTTAGGCTAGACTAATTGTGTTCTTGTTTAGTGTTACATTGTTTAAACATTTTTTCTACTATGACTTGATATGTAGGCTAAACCAATACTAAACAAAGGGGAGATAGAAAAAGTGGTAGATCCAAGGCTTGGAGGGGCTTATGATGTGACACAGTTTAATAGAGTAGCCTTTGCTGCATCCCTGTGCATTCGGGCATCTGCAACTTGCAGACCTACCATGAGTGAGGTACCTCAAACACATTTGTTCCTCAACTTTCGTATCACTTTCACTTTCTTTAAATCTTATGTTTATGAAGCCAAACAAATTTTAATGGGAATTTATCAGAAGATGTGTTTGTATTCAGGATTTTACAACTTTCTATGAAGTTGAATGTGGCTAGAAAAAATATATTAGAGGATTCAAGTTGAATGCTGGTTTCAACTTAAAAATGAATACACTATTTCCATTCTGAATCCAATCCTTATGCTCTTTTGATTCCATTTTTATGAAAATAAGGATGTCATCTGTCTTGTTTTATAAATGCTACATGAAAAAGAGACTAAAAATGGATATTGTCTTATTTATAAAAGACTACAAACATATTTAATTAATTTTCAAGAATAAAATAATCTCATTTACAATATCAGTGATTTCTTGTTAAACTTTTCATTTATTTGGTTAGACTCGGATTACCTTTGTCCTTTTGGCTCAGAGTGTTCAAGTCAAAGGAAAGATTTAGTACTGATTCTCAAATTTAACGTTACTAATGTGACAATTACTGGTGCCTGTGGCTGATAACATTTTAATATTGATTTCTTTCATTAGTCATTCTTATGTATGAGACTGACCTGTTATCTAACAGATAATCACCATTATTTTTACTTGTTATTTTTTTTATTGAAACTAATCAATACCTTTGTTTTGTTCATCAGACTAGGATAATAACTGCCACCGGTGTAACCACCACGGCATTGTATAAGTAACACTATTTAATGTTTATAAAAAAACTATATAACTATTATGTATTATATAATGCTTTTTAGGTAGAATAGTCTGTGTCTGTGACTGGTCCCCCTGCCTTTTTTTTCTATAACTACAACGAAATTTATCTAAGTCTCATGCTTCAATTAAAACTTTGAATAAATAACTGATATATAGCAACTTACTCTCTTGTATTAATTTCCAGAAAATAATTTTGTTACTTACTACTCAAATTAATGCAATTGCTATCCCATATCAAATGGTATAATAGGATAAAGAATTCAGATTCTCTGCTAGTTTTTATGTATTTTTTCTCTATTGTACCTGCATAATATACTGATTATCACTAATCTTGACCGGTAGAGGACAACACTCAAAAAATTATTAAAGAATCTGAACACTGAGATAAATATAATACACTATCAATTAAGCAAGAAAAATTAAGCCTAACTCAATTCTATAAAACTGAGTTTTGTTATTAGTCGATATGGGATCTCAATTCTCCTTTAGATGATCCAATTATTTTTGATTATTTTTGTGTGTGTGGTGACAGGTGGTGGAGGTAATGGAGAAGTGGGAAATAGATAAAGAGAAGTGGGAAATGGCAGAAGAGAAGGAAGAAGAAGTGGAGTTATGGGGTTTTGAGGATCTGGAATATGCACATGACACTTCTTTTTCAATGTCTCTACCTCACTCAGTTGGAAGTACTTAGGGTAAAACAGTTTGCTCCAACTTTCATCAACTTGTAGATATATGCATATTGTTACATAAATATGAAGGGGCGGAAAAAGCCTCTTCTGCATTTTCTGTTCCCTTTTATTCAATCCATATAACGTAGTGTTTCTTTCTTTTCTTTTCTGTATTTATGAGGATGTCAAATGTTCATCATAATCCAACTCATAACTTCCCTCCATCTCGACCCTACCCTTTTTTCCTTGTAAATATGATAATAAATACAATATGAATTTCAGATGCAGAACATGACATTGCATCGTCATTTTCTGCTGTGATGATTCACAGAAAAAAATCATCACTACTGCAAGATATACCATACAAGCATTTAACCAAAATGTAACAGTATTAAAGAAAGTGTTTCAGTATTATCCAACAAGCTTTACATTCAATACATCGAAAAAACTGATACTTTTTTTTTTTTTTTTTTTTTAAATTTTAATAAAAATTAATTTTTTTTTTTTTTTTTTATTTTTTAATTTTTTCCTTAATTTTTTTTATTTTTTTTTTTTTTTTTAAGTTTAAAATGGTTGTCA
>Ga0214545_1002857_pt1 | contig 33160 bp, 12 predicted proteins | sample CNSS4metaG_FD_160064 | JGI IMG/M metagenome (GOLD analysis project Ga0214545, IMG submission 160064) | Root nodule microbial communities from cowpea collected in UCLA plant growth center, Los Angeles, California, USA - CNSS4 | ecosystem: Host-associated > Plants > Roots > Nodule | place: USA...
TTTTTTTTTAACATGATATCAATCATCATTAAGGTTTGTTTGGATTAGGGAGAGAGTAAAAAAAAAAAGAAAGAAAGAAAATAAGTGATAAGGTGAGATATATATTGATGTCATATGCTTGCGAATAATCGCTAACATGAATTTTCTCTATATGCATGAGTCTTAAATTTCAGAGTGTTCATTTAAAGTTGAAGTACCTGAGCCTTCATAATAAGGTTAACAGAGACCCCAGGTACCAATCATTGAGAAATAAATATATTGAAGTAGTTAACTATTTGATGTTATCCAAATTTACCTATTTATATTGTTAACGTCAGGATTACGAGTAAAAAAAATGAGAAAATTAATAAAAAAATTGTTTGCATTTAAGAAAAAAATAAAACACTCAAAGTTTATAAGATGTTAGAAGAAAAATTCTTGGAAGTGGAAGTTGAGGTGAAGGAGGAAGTTTTTAGTTTGAAAATAAAAATCTAAAAGACTATTATTACTGAATTTATGAACACATAATCTAAATGGAATCTAGATTTTATGTAGTTGTGCAAGTTGGGTTGAAATTCTTGCTGTGACAAAGTTTAACACAGACAGTGAAATGAACTTATTGGAGATTCTTTTTGAGCAAGCTAGGATGGTATTGGAAAAATTCATTCCTTCTTTCAAAAGAAGTTACCTTTGTCTGATAAAGTGAGTTTTGGATAAAGTGTCCACTAAACAAAATTTGTAAATTTGTGTTGTTTTCTTTTCTCTCTTGATCCAATGTTTAAATTTTGATGGGGGAATCTTTTTCTGATAAATAAATATGATAGTAGGGTAGTATAGGGTAATGTGATCCAATTCTTAGGGCAAGTGTGATGATGGTGGGCACTTACCCCAAATAACAAAGCAAATCCATGTATAGTGTTGTTAAGGTTTAACCAAAATTTGTAGATGAAAAAAGCAGTTAAATATTTTGGGCAATGTTGTTTTGTAACTAAGGAAAAGTGAGATATGGGGACAAGAAGACAAAAAACATAAGGAATAGAGGCATTCATCCTTAAAAGTATGTTTGTGGTCAAAGTGTGAACATCAAAAATCCCACTTCCCTTTGTTCTTAATATTAATTTGATAATAGAAATAAATAAAGAAAATAATTAGATTGTGAAAAAAAGTTTGAAAAAGAAATGGTGAAGGTTGGCAATAGAGTGAAAGTGGGTCCCACAGGCAGAGGGTGTGTGATGGACCCAGCTGGCACTGCACATGCCTATCTGCCACATTGTCTCCTCTTCACCCACACCACACTTCTCTCTTTTTTATTCTTCACTTTCCACTTTACTTCCTTCATTTTAATCACCAATTCATCATGCAACTATAACCTTTCTCCCTTCACAATTTCTACTAAACTATCATCACACACACCACTCTAACTAAACTCAATTACCATAATTCTTCATAATTATTGCTATATCTCAATTAATTTAGTTTCAAATTTTTTTATTTAATTAATTTGTTCAATTGGTAAGTATTCAATAAATTTATTTTTATTTAATTTGCTTTAACAAGATATAATATTAAAATAACATGTACATAATGTTATTAACTTAAGATATGATTATATTATTTATACTCACTTCATGCACAATTTAAGATATAATGTGGTCAACAGGTTGTCTTGTTAATTAAGGACATACTTTACTTTCCTTACCTTTATGCAGAAAAGTGGGATGAACACATCACATGCAAAAGACTTAAGAAGTCATTTTATTTATGTTTCTGAAATACAAATAAGTTATTTTATTTTCATCTTGTTTTACAGAATATACAATGGTAATAATAAAAATTTATTATAATAGTATATATTTTTACTTAAATTAATTAAAATAATTATGTGATATGTATGTGTATATACGTATGTTTTAATAAAAAAAAAATTCTCATATTATAAATAAAGATGATATAAAATTTTTAATTATTTTTTAGTACACTTCACTTGTTGTTGTCTACTTTTTTTAATGTGTCAATAAATTATATCCATCAGATAAATCAAACTATATGATAATTTTTTTGTTTCATCATGCCTTCAACACATTATACTATATATACCAATAATAATTAAAATTAGATTACATGGTGTATTATATCATAGTGTTTCATTTGATAACACTTTTAATAATATTTTGTAAGGCATGGAGATTGTCAACAGACTTTTTTTTCCTCTCTTATCTAAATATGAATCTAATCTATGGACTAAATACAGTTCATCCAAAGGCATGGACGATTTCAGTATCTCTTTTCCTTTTGGGGATAGTGAAAAAAAAAATACAAATAAATATATTTTACAAGATGCATGCATATATTTAAATCAAAATTTTGTATAGAAATTTATGTTTTATTATATGTATAATACATAAATAAATAAAATTAGATAACACTGATATACTTTTCATTAAATATTAATTTGTTAATGGTTTTATATAAGGAATAAACTTCATTGATTTAATTGTTAAATTATAATTTATATAATTAAGATTAGGCACATAAAATATTGTTAAAAATTAATAAAAATAATAAAATAATTTATATCTTAAATAATACACTTTACTTTGAGTTTGATTTATAGAAATAATGCATTAAATACTTTTAGATTAATATTAAATTATATATATATATATATATATATATATATATGATTTTGAAAAAAGCTAATTAAAAACATATTAAATAATGTTATAAAGAAAATGTATGTATATAATTTAATTTCTTCATTTCTTTTATATATATATATATATATATATATATATATATATCTTATATATATATATATAATATTTAAATAAAGAATTTTTCTGGTTCAAATTGAATTTCAAAATAAATACTTTTTTTCGGTCATTCCTTAAGTTAATCTACTAAACACAATCTTTTAATTTGAATTTTCTTATTCATGATTTTAATCATGACCTCTATTATATATTTTAAAAAAATATAGTTTATTTTTCAAAAAAAGTTAACCTTTAGTAATGTTTTTTAAAAGTAATTTCTTTGTTAAAAATAAAAACAAACTAAGACAATATGTAAAATCCTAAAAAATAAAATTTAAGAAGTGATACTATTTTAAAAATGGAAGTCATAATATCATTTTCTTTTATTTTAATATTAAAAGATTTTATTATAAATGATTTTGTTGTAAATAAGTTTCATTATTTTAAAACACACTATCTCTTTAGAAATCACTCTTCTAGTCTAGAGTTCTCTGACTTCTCTCTAGGAGTTTTCATCTTCTGTTCATTAGTTTTGAACTCTCTAAAATCATTTGGAATCAAAAATACCAAAGAAAGGTGCCCAATTAGTAAATTGCACTCAATTAATTATTCCCCCAAATTGTTATTTTTGATACACCGTCGGGCTCCGTTGTAGTGCCGTCGGGCACTAGGCCACTGATTTGGTGTCACCGAACACCACTTTTAGACCATCGGGCGTACCCAAATTAGTGGGTTTTAGGGGTAGTAATGTCGGGTCCCACCTTGTTTTTTTTTGTCTGCATCTTCTTTGTAAAATGAAAATTCCTATTTCGTTAACCATCATATCAAGCTAAATTTTGACAACTGCTCTTAGACACGTGATTAGGGATGTAAAAAAAATCCGTACCCGCGGATAAAACGCGCAACAGGTAAGAAATGAATATTGTAAATGAATACCCGCAGGTAATGAGTATGAGTATTTTTTATGTCCGCATGTTAACGGGACGGGTACGGATATCATAATATCCATATCCGTGGATACCCGTACCTGTTATACTCTAATTTAAATTAAAAAAAATAAAAAAAATGATTAAAATATTAATATATTGACTTTGTAAACTGTCATTCAGCACTATTTAAATAGGTTATTTGAACTTTGTTTGAGATTTATGAATGTTATGTATTGTATTTTATTTGAATTTATGATTAAAATATGTGGTTAAATATTTATTTTTATTTTTTTTATAAATACCCGCGGATACCCGTGGATATCCATGGATATTAAAAAATTATGCAGGTACCCGCATAACGGATACCCGACAGATATGGATACGTGTACGGGACAAATATTTATCCAGCGGGTATGGTACGAGGGAGCTACTACCCGTTCCATACCCGCCTTGTTGACATCCCTACACATGATTCTTCACTTTGATTGGTGAGATTTTCTTTTTTTGAAGTTTGTGGTTATTTTCATTATTTTCATGTACTTTATGTATGTATATGTTTGAGATTGTAATTGATTGAGATGAAATTATTGATATGTGAATATGAAAATGCGATTAAGGATGTATATGATTGTGAAAGTAATTAATTGTGTTGAAAGTATTGTTGTGAAACTGGGATGAATATGGTTTGTTAATGTATACGAGCATTGCATGTGTTTGACATAATTTCATGGGTCTCATAGGAAGATATTGTGGTGGTGTTATTTTAGTGTATACATTATTGGATTATGAATTTAAGTAAGGTAATATCCCAAAACTCTAATGACCATTCACACTCAAATAGAGTAGAATGATTCGTATAGTGAGAGTAGGAGTCCTAGTCTAAGGTAGGATAATAACTTTAGATGATCACGGATTAACCTTGTATATGGTAGGGTGAAACTCATTAGCAATGACTCTACAGAGTAGTAGAGGCCACCAAACAAGTGAAGTCTTTAGTGATTCCGATTCCAAATGGATGTATTCAGATAATTGAGTTTAGTGTCAATTGTCTGTGCGTAATTATGTGAATTATTGTAGTTTGTCTATGTATGACTTATAATTGATATGATGTAAATGGTCTTAGGATAATGTGAACCCTAAACCCTAACAATGTATTAATGTGAAGTTTTTTTTGCAAACCCTAAACCCTAAACCCTAAACACTTTGCATCTTTATAGTGTGAGCTCTTAAAATAATGTATATGTACTTTTTATTTTGTTAATCTGCCTTTAAATATTATTATAAAATGTCTTATTTTATTAATTTTATACTATTAAAATTAAATGTTACACAATATAAATAAAAAATTTATAGCACAACTCCATGAAGCATTGTATTTAGTAAATAAATTATTTTCTCTTTTGTTATTATGTGAATAGAAAATTTAAACATAAATGTCATATTCTTTAAATATGTTTTTAAATATGTTTTTAGTTTCTCAATTTTGATATGAAATTGTGATATATTATTGTTCAAAACTTTAATATATTTTGAACTAAATTTTTTGAAAGTGAATAAATATAATAATTTATTTTAATTTTTTTTATATATTAAATTGCTTTACACTAATTGACACAATCAATATCAATTGAAAAAATATGTTAAAAAAATTATCTTAATTATATTATATTTATTATTTTAAAATTTTTAAGATAAAAACTAACACACACAAAATTTTAATTTAAAATGAAATCAATTTAAAATCTAATTTCTAATTGAAAAAACATATTTAACCTCTAAAGAATTAAATTACTAGTATGTTTTATTTGACACCACCCATGTTTTATAATGAAAGCAGTGATAAAATTATCAACATTAATAAATGAGAGCAAATAAAAATAAGCAGACAATTATAAAAATAAGTACACTAATAAATGTAAACTAAAGTAGTTTTGAAAAGTGTTTAATAACAAATATACGTAATTCGAGAGAGTTTAAAATTGTCTAGTATAACCTATGATATAAACAATAATATTTATTTTAGTACTGTAACATAACCTTTGACTGTAATTTATGAAAGAATAAATATAAAAAGTGATAATTAAAAATAATAAATATAAATATCTCAGGGTAAAAAGAAAAGCATTTTGCATGGTGGAAGGAAAAGGGTGAGAGAATCTAGAGAGTTAAATAATGACAAAGAAGGAAAGTTGATCCTGAAAGAAGAAAAAAAACTGGAAGCTCCTACTGTTTACCATTTACAGTATTCCTCAAAAACTCTCTTCTCTTCTCTTCTCTTCTCTTCTCTTCTCTTCACTTCACTCCCAACCAAACCAAACACATTCTATTCCATTCCTGTAACCTAACAACAACCATTCTCTTCAACCCTTTGCAATCTTCTATATAACAAAAAAACAACCTTAAAACAAACAAAAAACACAACACACAACACACAAACATAAAAATGTCCAACACTCTGCAACAACAAAATCCCACTCTCCAATCCAAACGTCTCGATCCGTCTTCCCAGCATTCCCGTCCCGGCCATCGGAGATCGGTATCGGCGGGAGCTCCGTTAATCTACTCCGGCGGCTCCTCGCTGCTTCCGACTGGGAACATCTGTCCGTCAGGGAAGATCCTCAAACCGGTTCTGCCCTCGCGTGGACCGAACCGGACTGACGTGCTGGGCTCGGGCACTGTGAACTACGGCCGCGGCAGCATAGTGCGTGGTGGCTCCGGCGCCTATCCCGTGCCGGTGGCTGTGCCCGCGGCGGCGTCGCCACTCACGGTGAAGCGCGCGCTCGGAGGGTCCGATCCTGAGGAGTTGAAGAGGGTAGGGAACGAGCTGTACAGAAGCGGGAACTTCTTGGAGGCGCTGGCATTGTACGATCGCGCTGTGGCCATCTCGCCTGGGAACGCGGCGTGCCGGAGCAACCGCGCAGCGGCGCTCACGGCGCTGGGCAGGCTCGGGGAGGCCGCCCGGGAGTGCCACGAGGCTGTGAAATTGGACCCTGCTTATGCTAGAGCGCACAAGAGGCTTGCCTCTCTTTATGTAAGGTAATTCGTGAATGCAATGAGATGAGATGAAATTTTGGATTTGGATTTGAGTTTGGTTTTGTTGAGATTGGAATTGGAATTGGAATTGGTTTAGGTTTGGGCAGGTTGAGAATTCGCGGCGCCATTTGTGTCTGTCAGGGATTCAAGAGGATAAGTCTGAGGAGCAGAAGCTGTTGTTGCTGGAGAAACATTTGAATAGATGTGCTGATTCGCGGAAATTTGGTGATTGGAAGAGGGTGCTCAGGGAATCAGAAGCTGCTATTGCTGTTGGAGCAGATTTTTCGCCGCAGGTAGCATGAATTTCTGATTTACCATGTTCTATTATGTTGGAGAAGTCTTATAAAATTAATAGATAGTCAAGTTGTGATTGGTTTCTGATTTCAAACTCTGTTTCTAGTTTTCAAAATGCAACTAAACTTGGTCGCTCATGTAGCTAGTGGAGGGTGTGGTACAAGGTGAAAACAAAGGAAGATGAGAAAAGATATCCAAGGTGTTTCTTGTTTTTGGCCTATAAAACACTTGTTTTATTACTAGCAACTTTTAAACCTTAATAGATTTTGGATGAGAGATTGATCAGTAAGCACTGTGAAGTTATTTTAGAAGATAGTTTTTAATTGAAAAGTGAGAACAGAGTCAAACCGGCTCTTGTTTGTGGTATGGTATTTGAGTCTCTACAATGATAGTTTTAAGCTCTTAGGATAGTTGGTATATGACAATTTGTATTGGGCTAACTGGTTGGACTGTTGCTTTCAGATTGTTGCTTGCAAGGCAGAAGCTTATTTAAAACTGCATCAACTTGAGGATGCTGAATCCAGTCTCTTGAACATTCCAAAGTTGGAAGGCTGTCCTGCAGCATATTCTCAAACCAAGTTCTTTGGTATGGTTGGCGAAGCCTATGTTCCTTTCGTGTCTGCTCAGGTTGAGATGGCCTTGGGGAGGTAAACACTAAACACCTTAGAGTTGCAATCCAAAGCTAAATAAAGCCTTTGAGTGAGAACTGAATGATGGATTGTTGCAGGTTTGAGAATGCTGTTGTGGCAGCCGAAAAGGCTAGCACTTTGGATTACAGTAATGTTGAAGTTGGTAGGATTGTAAACGTTGTAAGAATGGTGGCAAGAGCTCGTTCAAGGGGCAATGATCTTTTCAGCTCTGGCAAGTTTTCTGAAGCTTGTTCTGCTTATGGAGAGGGCCTCAAGTATGACAACTCCAACTATGTTCTATATTGCAATAGGGCAATTTGTTGGTCTAAACTTGGACTGTGGGAACAATCGGTTCAAGACTGCAACCAAGCTCTTAACATTCAACCAAATTACAACAAGGCTCTTTTTCGAAGGGCCGCATCAAATTCAAAGGTGAATCCACTTGTGTGTGTGTCTGTGTTTGTGTTTGTGTCTGTTCATTGTTGTTTTGTTCTCTGAAGTTGTTTCATTGTCGTTGTTAAAGATGCATGATCATGTTGCAGCTTGAAAGATGGGCAGATGTTATTAAAGATTATCAAGCCTTAAAACGCGAGCTTCCTAATGACATTGAAGTTGCTGAGTCTCTTCGTCGGGCTCAATTAGCATTAGAAAAATCTCGGCTAGTGGTGTATGGTACCAAGTTTGGAGTTGAAGTTGAAGAAATCTCAGCTTTAGACAAATTTAAACCTGCCATTGCTTCTGCTGGTAACTATCCAAATGTTTTGACTCTGCATTTTTCTTGCTTCATCGGTAACTTTTTAACGAAAGTCTGAATTTTCAGGTGTTTCTGTAGTTTATTTCAAAGAGGCATCAAACAAACTATGTGAGGAAATATCTCCATTTATAAACACCTTGTGTGTTAGATATCCCTCTGTTAAATTTATTAAGGTACACAAATAAGTGTTTTCTTTGTACTTCCCAACATAATTGCCATATTTTCCTGATTTTCTTTAAATTTTAATTGAAGGTGGACGCTGAGGAGTGTATTGCAATAGCAAAAGCTGAGAACATAAGAAGAGTTCCAACTTTTAAAATTTATAAAAATGGAGAAAAGGTGAAGGAGATGATCCAGCCAACACATGAGTTATTAGAGGAATCAATAAAGAGAAGTAATAGTTTGTAGGTATTAGAAGAATTCATGGTCATTATTTGCATTCACCTGCAACAGAAAACCACAGCAATATTGAAGAAGGTGCTCCAAGAATGCACCAATGTTTAGTTCAAATTAGGAATTCCAGCTTTCCCTGTGATATAAACCAATTTTTCAGGCAGGAAAACCTCAGATAGATTTTAGATACCATTTTGAAATCATATATGTATATCTTTTCCCGGAAAGTGCTATATGCCTCTTCCCTCCATGTCCTTCATTTTATTGCACCAGGTTTTGTGAAATGTTAAAATGTCACACTAAACATATTATTGTTTTAGATTTAGACCACCTCAAACAAGGAAAAGAAGCTGTCAATGACGAGGAAAAATATGCTGTCTCCTAACTGCTTTTAAAAGTGATAAAAAAATTGGTCTGCAAAACATGAATCAGATGGATTTAGTCCTAAACTCATATATTAGTTGGCTTACTTAGTTCTTCAATGTTTCAAGACTAACTCACGCTAACAATTTTTGTTACAATGTTTTGTATGCACCGGATCTTTGTTCAAAGTGTCAGTGTAGGAGTTGAGAAAATTCACTAGAGATTCGATGAAATCGTTGTCATAATTTACTCATGTTTAAATTTCAATGCCAGTTGCAGATTAGTTGATGTAGGTGGTAACCATTAATTAGGGATTTAAATGTCCATCTTTTTTAGAACTTATAGTGGTATAATACCGTGAATTTTAACACTTTTTTAAACATGATTTTTTACACAAAATTCTATTATTTATTCTTAAACATTGTGATTAATGTAAATTGATGGTAACACATGTAAAAACTTAGAGAAAACTATTGCTTGTTATGACAAAGTATTTTGTCTGCCTTGTTAATCAGTTTGTTGAAAAATTATTACAGTAAATTGATTGATAATTATTTTAAAGAAATATTTCCTCCTCCTTTGTGGATCCGAAAAATCTGTGATTAAAAATATAAAATTATTAATGTTAGACTTTAATTTAAAAGTTCTAAATGCTAGAATAAATTTTAAAAAGAATGATTTAAATTATTTGTGTGACACAATTAATGTCCTAAAATAAATCATTTTAATCTTAGTTAAATTGGTTTCATATAGATTAACAAAAAAAAAAACTCAACTAAATTTGATCTTTCTGAATCTCACTTTATCTTAAATTTGCAAAAAATAGTAAATTTTTAACATTTGTAATTATCTGCCACAATAGTTATATTTCAGTAGCATTCAACACTGCAAAACGTTTACGCATTAAATGGTAGTGTAGTTGGTGGAGGGTGTATGAGGACAAAATGTATGTATATACTCCAAATACTTTTAATTTTCATTTATCAACAATTAAATAAATGCATATATATTTCATTAATTCTATGACTAACATTAAAGCTATTGTTTGTTACTTATTTAATTCATGTATTGTACACGCATACGTATAGGTAATAAATGCATAATCAAACATTTTTAATGTATGACTATGCTTCAAATTGAACTGTCTTTCTAAAAAAATCAATTAATTGGAGAATTAAACTGTTCATATTTAAAGTATTAGGGATCACAAAGTGTATATGGATTTGTGCAGTTTAAGTGTCCATAAAAAGATTTTTATACTTTTAACTTTATCAATATGATAAAAGGAAAATTTCAAATTCATTTCAAATAATCTGGATTAAATTAGCTGGGAAAAAATTATCTACACCATTGTAAAGTGGAATAAATCAAATTTGATGTAGCTACTTTAATTTTTATTTTTTAAATATTGTTTCTATTCTTCTTACTTTCTTTATTATTAGAAAGGATTTTATAAAATTAAAAATACAAGTTGTGTTATGATATTTCCAGCGTATCATATAATACAAATATAATATATCACATAAATACATTATTAATAACATTGGTTTCGTTTGAATTTAAGGCAAGATGCGGTACTAAATCTCCAAATCTAAATTGACTTTTTGTGTACATTTTTAAAGAAAAAAAATGATTTAATCCTATAAAAAGACATAGTTCCTCTGCATGACATGTATTTTTTAAGCTAAAAAAACTAATTACATATCAATAAAAATTAATAGAAACCAGAAATAATTAGTGATTCCGAACTTCCTAATAATTTATTTAGAAAGAGTTCTTAAAAGTTAAAGGCAACTCACATGAAAAAACTTGACCTATAAAACCTAATTAATCTTCAAAAGTTTAAGACAAAGATCAACCTAAATCACATGTTTGTCAGGTTGAGGAGAAGGAAGGGAGATTGAAAAGAAACATAATATAAGAAAGAGAAAATGGAAGATAAGGATATGGAGTAAGGAAAAGGGATAAAAGAAGAAAGAGAATGTGACAAAAATGATGAAAGAGAGAAAAGAAAGAAAATAGTAAATATACATAATGCAATGAAAAGAGAAACTAAAACCAAGAGAAAAATAAAGATTCATAGTTTTAAAATTTATATTAAAAGTCGTGTAAATTTTATTATATAAATAACTCATAATTTAGAAGTCATAAATATTTTGATTTTCCTTTTAGAAATGGTTAAACATGTTTATAATCTTTAAAATTAAATGTGAAATTAAAATTTATTTTAAATTTTAAAAATAAATATATATAGTTCTATTAATTTAACAATATCATTTTTTTTCGTGTATAAGAACATCTCGTGTAAACATCTAGGGTTTAAGATTTCAGTTGAAATATATTAAATGATATAAACAATTCAAACGAAATATCATGGAGTAAGAGTATCTGTATGGAGTAACATTTACCAAAAGTTGATGAGGTATCTAAGAATTATTTATGATGAAAAGCTTGAAAATATTGATGAACAAGAACATTATAGATATGATGAGGAGGTTGACACATGTTACATGAAACATAGTATAGATCGAGAAAGGAAGGTATTATTTTTTGTTGGATGGTCCTAGAGATGGAGATGGAGATGGAGATGTCACTGGCCAGCAGCAAAAGCTTCAACAGGGAAAGTCTTGGTGATACCAGCCAGACTCTTGAAGTGGATCTTCCCCGTCGGAGACTCATCCACTGTTATCTCACTCACCGGAGGCCATAGCATAAGCTCTTTCGCCTTCACACCCTTCAGCTTCTTTATCTTCTTCTTCGAAACGTACCCTGTTATCTCACTGTCATAGCTCACCAACTTCTTTATCTTCTTGAACTCATGCTCCACCTTCTTCTTCTGCACGATCCACATGTATCCCGTGCCCTTCACGTGCCCCACTTCGATCACGTCTTGCAGAGGGAGAAGCCCCTCTGGAAGCTCGAACTCTTGCAGAAGTGAAACGGCGAGTTTCAGACCCTCCTCGTGACCCTTCTTCACAACCCCTCCTTCCTTTTCTGCCATTATCACAAACCCTTTTTCTTGCTTTGCTTTTGGGACTGTGAGAGATGCACAAACTGTTTTCGCTGCTTGTGTGTATATATAGATTCTGCTTGTGAGGGACAGACAACGTTTGTGCTTTGTGCAGATCGAAGTGGATTTCTTTGTATCTGCCGTCTCATGGTGTTTTTCTCTTGTCTCTTGCACTTGTTCTGCAGAATATTTATGGGGTGTGGTGTGGTTTTCTAGAAATAGTGACCATGGTCTGAACAATCAATGCAGACCAAGGAGTTGGTTCTTGGCAGATATTTAGGAAGAAATTTGTCGTAATTAGTTTAGATAATATCTGCATGAACATGATTAGGGTTATCATATGTTGATAACCATCTTATTTTATAATCTCGTCTTATAATTTTTTTATTGAATGATTTAGTTTTTTTTTAATTAAATATGTTGATTTATTATTTTATTCTTAAACAGAGTTGTGAACAATGTGAGAAAAAAAAGGTGTCAAATTATATATATTTTTCATTTGATTATATGTTATGTGGTTTGTAAATAATTATAGATGATAATACATTGGTATCTATCCTTTAAATTAACAACTCTCTTTATTAATATATAATAACAATAATAATGTATTGATAAAAAATATTTAATGGTTTTTTTTTCAAAGAGAATGTTAATATATTTCTTTTTCTGTAATTTGTGTCACAAGATAGCTTTTATCTGAGTAATAAGAGATTTCATCAAATGGACTTTACTCTAAAGAAAAGGAGTATTTAAATGAACTAACCAAAAGATTGTTTTTATTTTACTCAATTTTGGCCATTTAGTACAGCGCAAAAACATAGGTGTTTATCGGCTACACATTTTATATAGAAATTTGATTAATGGAAATTTGGGAAGAAAAGAGAACATTGAATTTTAACAATATAAAGTTCTTAGACTAAAAGGGCTAAATGGAAGATAGAGAACATAAATTGTTTCCCAGTACATTATAACTTTTATTTTTTTAAAATACATTACTTATCAATTATTACTTGAATCAATTCATATAATCAAGTTTTAAATATGTTTTTATCTCTTAATTTTTATTGAATTTTAAAATTAATTTATTTCAAAATTTTAAATCAATTTAATTATTCATCTTTCGAAATATGTGGATTTAGTCATTTCAATCAAATTTTGTTAGATTTTTTTAATGTTTCGTATACTTTTCAGGATTGTATTTGAGTTGTTTATACTATTTGTCACATTTTTGCTTTAATATTAAGTCAAATACTATTATGAAAAACACTTGAAATATCAAATAAATCTAACAAAATTTGATTAAAATGACTAAATCCACGTATTTCAAGAGAGATGAAAGACTAAACTGGTCCAAATTTTCAAAATGAACTAATTCCAAAATTCACTACAAGTTAAGGACCAAAAACATATTTAACCCTATAATTAATATCATATAGAATTAATATCATTATGACAAAATAAAGCACAATTAATTTCTTTGTTATTATTTGATTAATTTAACTGTTTTTCTTTTAATCTGACAGTTTTTTTCTAAATTTAACCATTTTTCAATTATAAAACTACCTATGAAATAAATAAAAACTTTTTACAATAAAGTTATAAAAATTATATATATTTAATTTCATAGTTATAACAATAACATTAATAATAATAATTTTATTATTTTTTATTAGCATTAAAAAGTGAAAACACGTAGAAAGTTGCGTTGTTACTTCCATCTCCAAATATACGGTCTCTTGGCTGTCCCCTCCACGTGAAGCTTTTCTATAAACAAGTGAATGATGGCAAATCCAGTGAAGCTCTTGCAATAGACTTGTACTCTTCTAGTTTATCAAAAGCAATTGACGACAGTTCCTGTTCACGCACGCAAATATTTACCATAAAATGGGGGACACAGATATAAGATAGCAGAAAGAGAAAGCTTTTGGAGCAAAATTGTAATATTCTAATGACCATTTATAACACGAATAATTTTGTTTTATGCACTAAAAGTCCTCGTATGAGCTTTTGGTTGCAAAATAGCCACCTTAGCCATCAAAAAAGGTGTCATCGTTTATTACCTTGTTATCCCACGTTCTTATGTAGCCAACAAGACTGATCTGCATATTCTGCTTCTGTTTCAGGTCACTATTTGAATCAATAAGATAAACACGCTGCAAAATGAGCCCCAAGTATTCTCCGTTAGTGACATTCATCAATGAGGTCCAGAAGGATATAATGCATAGTCTAAGAAAGGATTGCAGAAAAAAGTGTAACTATGAGCTTCCATTCAAATATATACAAATTATGATGTGTACTAAACTTATAAATTTTTATGTGCTCTAACACTAGAACTCAAGAAATTTTGTCTAGACTTAACAACACAAGAGTACTAAATGGTGTACATCAGAAGTTCCTGATGTGTAATGAAAAAATAAATTCTACAGTTTTATGATTGATCACTCACTATTTTTTTATAGGCAACACAGGAGAAGTCCAAATTAATGCTAGCCAGTATCTTGAATTTCCTATCTGTATCGATATTGGCCCAACCCAAGTAAAGCCCGACAGCTTGATCAGGAAGAGCAAGTGTTGCATTGTCTGGATTAAGGAATTAAATCAGATCTATAAAACCATGTTAAATCAAGAAGTTAAAAACTAAGAAGCAAAGGGCTAGTTTACTTAAAAAAAAATGTTTTCATTTTTAATTACAAAATTGTCACTTTGTTTTCCATTTATTTTCAAAGATTTATAAAGGAAACAGAGAAAAGAGAAACAAATAAAAACTTGTTTTCAAGGTTGAAAATATAAAACATATTGAAAACAATATGACAATCGAAGTAAAAAGTATAACAAAAAAATGAAAACAGAAAATATACTCTCAAATTCTTTGAGGAATTCCAAAATCCTTCTTTTTTAGTGATTTTCAAATTTTAAGATTTTAATTATTTGAAATAACTTCTTAAAAAAAATTCCTTAATTTTAATTTCATTTAATTTTTTCATCCAAACCTATTATTTCTTTTAAAGAATTTCAAATTTTCTAAATAAATAAATTATTCTCTTAAATTACTTTATCCAAACATACATGAGAATTTGTTCATATAACCAGTATTATCAAACGAGAAAGATGAAATTTCGCAAACCTGTGGCTTCCTCTAGACATCCAGTAACATACAAACCACTCAGATGAATTGGCTCAATAGGTAATGTGTCATCTAACCCTGCCAACATTAGTTTGAAAGATTATTCTGACAGAAGGACACGGCATTTAGAGAAACCAATCAACATTACAAACTAATTAGTGCATTAGCATTACAGTCATCAAAGGGTGGAAGACCCCATAGCTCAGGTTGAAACTCTAAAAGCGAATGAAGAACAACATTTGCTAGCCCGTTACAATCAGCTTCCCTTCGAGATGGAACAGCCACAATCTTCATTTTTGCAGCATTGGCTGCCTTGACGCCAACCCTGTTAAAAGTGCATTGGAGAACATAAATTATATGCAAATATGAATATCACATAACAGAAATTTGCAAGGTTGCACAGAAGGTGCAATCACAAACTTGGCAGGAGATGTGCCACATATCCTGCTGGTGAATCAAAGCAGTGATTATAGTATGCCCACATACCGAGATGAATACCCAGTAGTTGAGATTAACCTGATCAACATATACTGTTTTGAAATCAACCAAAACTGTCTGGGAGCATTATTTTGAGAAAGTTTACGTAATTGAAGAAAAATTAATTTAACCAAGTACACTGTCGGTTATACATTATGAGAATTTTTTAAAATAATGCAGATTAAAATGAATAGGCAGTGCTCATCTAAAAGCATGGATATGATCTCAACAAACTAACAGAGAGAGTCCTGATAAGAGGGATTGTAAAAAACAAAAATTCAACTTCTTTTATAATGTCCATTTCAACCAAAATAGGTTAATCCAATTGCATAGTGTCTCATACACTCTTAACATATCACACCTTTTGCACTCAACAGCCATCCACACATATCTGTGTAGGTTTGGATATGGCCAAAGGATTGGTTGGTGGTCTACTTCAACTATAGGCTTCAACACTGGTGGTACAGTGGCCTCTTCATCTGTGATCACTGTGTTTTGGATTATGTTGGTAACTTTAGATGGTACAGAGCAATCTGATCCCAGAAATTCTAGACCATCCTTGGTCAAGATTAGAATTTACTGTTAGTTGTCACCCAATCAAAAGCTTAACAAAAGTCACAACAGCAAATGCAATCATACACGGTATGCAGAAATTCTGGGAGACTTACAAGGAATCCTCAATCACCAGGCAATTAATTGCATCTACACCCATTTTCTTGGCAGCTTCTTCAAATCTGCAAAAATTAGACTTTACTGTTGTGGTAAAATTAGAAGAGCATACTTGACCGAGAAAACGAATTTCCCTACTAAACATAGGATGGAAAAAGTGAAAAAACGTTGGGTGATTAGAGTTCTGGAGGAAAATTTATGTAGTTAGATAATTGTAGTTGACCATTTACTTCTAATTGTGATTAGTACGGCTAAAACTTGGGATGGTGGATATTTATTTGCTGCTGGAAAAGTGTTACAGTTGTTCATTGTCAATAGATCCACTTGTACTCAGGATTTTTCGTTTCGGGCATATATGAGATGTCAAAGTGCTCAAGTAGAATCTTACAAATACGGAGAAGGCTTCCCAGCTTTAACTTGGTCACTTCCTAGAATTACAGAAAAGCTTTCTTTCCAACCTAAAAAAAATGTGATAAGCATCAAAGAATTCTTCTAACAGGAAACTATATGTCAATAATAAGGAAAAGCAAGTGTCTTTTAACCAAAAAGAAAGGCAGATAATTTCAGGGATCATTTCCAAAGAAGATACTGTACTTCTGTGGTACCATATCATTCTAAGAAGAGAGACCGAGAATAGATATAATTTATTAATAAAAAAAATACAAAATTAGAAACAAAATTGATATCTAATTGGAAAATATTTGGGAAGATACCTCTCCATCAAATTGTATCACATTGTCGTATTTAATATTAGTCAAATCATATTTCTTACATAATCAACTTCTCTGTACCAAAATTTTATCAATTGGATATCAAGTTTTCTTAGTTCTATATAATTATTTTAAAATGAATTATTAACGATTGACTTTAAAGGCATTAGGCTAGCCATTTTAGTGATTCCAAAACCTTAAGCTAAAAAAAGAAGAAAAGAAAAGAAGCATTATCTATTTTTTTCTTTGTCAGATGTTACTTAAGAAACTAGTACTTGTGTCTGCATATTCCCTTGTACGTAATCAGTTCAGAAATAATGGCAAGCTGATAAGTAAGACAACACTTCTTGAAATTAAAAGACTTAAAATTCAAAGTCAGTAATAAACAAAAAGAAGCTAGTCCACAGAAAACAACCTTTGTGATAAGAAATTTTTGCATCTATGTATTCTCGCAAGGAATTTGAGGCAAGAGCCATTGGAACTCCATTTTTCTGCAAATGTTTGATTAGGCGATTCGCACCAGGTAGAGCTTTGGCCTTTGCCCACCTAAATCAATTTATGATTTGAAAATAAGAACCCGTAAATGTGTAAGCAATTGTAATGACAGTTTCCAACAGGTTTGATTTAAGTTATTAATAAAAAAAGTGCATTCCTTTGAAAACAAATTTAGAATATATGATGAATCACATCTCTTACTAATTACTAATCACAAATTATATAACAATCTAACTATGCAGCGTTTAGTGTTTCAAAAATAATTTTGACTTTTAAACCATATTCAGCCTTCCTCGTCAAACTAGATATCTTCATATCAGTCTGACCTCATAGCTTTAGGTTCCATTTATTATGTATAAGAAAAACACGGGAAATAGAATGAGAGAATGTTATCCACTTAGTGTGTATAATTGTTTCTATTTTGAATAATTGTTTTAAATTTCAAATACAGCTAAATAAGTTTACCCAGACAACTAATAGAGCGTAGTGCAAGGCAAATAGTAGAGTGTAGAATCAAGGGAGATGTTGAATAAGATGAAAACAGTAAAAGATCAGAAAACGTCTCTTCTAGTTTCAAATTTTTCAAACAATTTTCAAAAGTTTCATACATTTTAGACGAAAATCTGATAGAAAACTGTTATAGAAAATGGTTTTCCAAACAAAAACGTGATGAAAGAATCAAGCATGCCATCATTGATACCTTTCCCTATATATAGGAGTGATTTCACTGATAAATTGATCTGGTGTCAACGGAAGTTCATAGTCCGTAACCATTATAGCTGCCGTGTCCTTTTGTGTCATCCCCAACCTCTTCTTGTCTTCCTTCTCCCTGTCCAGTTCTTTTCCATACCTTGCCAAAAACTCATTCAAGACACCCCTTGTAGCCCTTTCTGCACACCAGTCACCCACACACATGCATGGTTCAGAAAGAATCCACAAGAAAAAAAAATTCACCAACTATAGAGACTTAAAATTTCACCAAGCATCGTAATTATGTAACTTTAATCGCCCAGATTTCCTTAAATATTGGAATTGAGTAATTTTGCTCCATATTTCACTTTTAGTTAATATTTTCGTAATTTTGCCGAAAATAAAAATGACAGTGAATAATATTGCCTTAGCTAACTTAATTTCCCCTTTACTCGATCATAAATTCATGATACTTGAACAAAAGCAATTAAATATTTAACACAAGACTATATGAGAAACCAAAATTACTCAACTAAGATAATAAACCTAATTTGCACAATTAGAAACTTGGAACAAAAACCGCGCAACAACACTCCCGCAAGACAAAAAGTGTAATTAAATTAAAGCTCGAGGAGAATACCAGAATCCAGAAGGGTGCCATCCAAGTCAAAAATGACACCCAAAACCTTGGCTCCTTCATTGCAGCCTTGCAACTCACAGCAGCAACTCATGTCAGCTCCAAATTTGAGCATACAAAATTGATGGAAACAATGTGAGGTTGATAAATGGATGAGAGTGTCCTATATATACTACAAAGAATACAAGATCTGTGTGTTTATGGAAATCCAACTTGAAAGGCATTCCATTCTATTCCACGAGTAATAGTTCACAGATCTTATGGTTCTGTTCTAAAACCATCAAACAATGAAATAGACCGAAAGAATCATTAACAATCGCAATATGAATGGTTTCAGAAACCATTCAAATTGCATATGAACTGAAAGCAGCGTTTGATACGTGATATTATCGTATTCACACCCTTCTCCGTCACGTCAAGCATAAATTCCGAACGCTAGTTGATGTCGTCGCGCACATTATGCTTTAAATATTCCGTCTTCTCTCCTAAACGACAATCAGAATGAAGCATTCTTCTTTCTTTGAATTTGGTTTTTCGGATGCTGAGATGGGAAGGTTTATATATAATAAAAATAAAAAAAATAATTTACAATTTATTTAATCATACAAATTTCTTTATAATCAAAGTATATATATATATATATATATATATATATATATATATATATATATATATATTTTTTTTTTTCTTTTAAATAAAGTCAAAAGTGTTACTCTATTTGAGTTTTATTTATTTTAACTCCAAATTTCTTTTTTGATATTTTATTTTTTTTCTCTACCTTATGGCTTGATTTTTTTATTTTGAATTAATTTTATTAAATACTATTTTTAATTTAAATAAAGTCATACAAAAATAAATAGTTATGTATTAAAATTATAATGGCAACTAAATTTTTATTAAAAATAAAATAGCATGATAAAATGTTCAAAAAGGAATTTTTTTTTTCTAATTCATTATAAATTTATTGAATTCTATTATAATTAGTTTAAAATTCTCTAATAAGTTTCGACTATTAGCTTCCATAAATCTTTACCTTCTATTTGGATAATAAATTTTAATAATTTCAATAAATTGAAATACATAATATTTGAATTACTTAAAATGAATTATCTTCATTTGTTAAATAGTTTGTTTTGATGGGATAATTGAAATACCTTGAATTTCAATTAAATCTTGAGTGATAAAGCAAATTGATTTATTTTTCAAGACAAAATTTTATTTTAAAAATATGGTGCCTTTTATCTTGCTTGAGCCGGTTTGTCTCGACCTTTTATCTGAATCAGTTTGTCTTGACCATCGGTCCAAGCCAACTTGTCTAATGCCTCGGCCATGGTTGACTCCATTCATCCTTCATCTCGAACTGAATTGGCTCGATCTTCAATGTCGAAGGTTAAGTTAAGCTAGTGGGAGTTGAAAGGTTGAGCCAAGTCAACTCGAACGAAAAGTCTAACAAAGTTGGTCGTGGTCAAAGGTCAAGACTAATCGACCCTAATCAAATGTCAAGACTAATTTGTCCTAGCCAAAAGTTGAGACCCAGCCCTAGTCAAAGGTTGAGAAGAGTCGACCCTGACCGAAGGTCGAGATAAGTTGGTCTTAGTTGAAAATCATGACGAGTCGACCATCGAGATTTGTCGTACTAGGACAAAGGTCAAGAAGAGTCAAGACAAGCCAAAGGTCAAGCCGAGTAATCCCAAATTAAAGGTTGAGCCTCGAGTCGAGCAAAGTCGACTTAGGCAGAAGATTTAGTTGAGTCTACACAATCGAAGGTTAAGACGAGTCAACCATAACCGAAGTTCAAGACAAGTCGGTCCTAATCGAAGGTCGAGACAAATTGACCTTGGCCGAAGGTTGAGACAAGTCGACTTGGGTTGAAGGTCAAGATGATTTGATCTTGATTGAAGTTTAGAACAAGTCGACATGGACCAAGGTTGAGTCAAATAAGCCAAAATCAAATGTTGAGTTAATTAGTCCCAGACCAATGATCGAGCTGAGTGGACCCGAGCCAAAAGTCAACCTGAGTCATTTAGATTGAAGGTTAAGCCATGTCAATTTGTGTTAAAGGTCGAGCACAGTCGGTCCGAGTCAAAAAAACAATCCGATTTATTCATGACAGAAGGTTGAGTTGAGTCGGTCTGGTCAAAGCTCAAAATGAGTCAACCTTGGTCGAAGATCGATAAAAATTGATGTTGATCAAAGTTCAAGATGAGTCAACCTGATCGAAATTCAAAATGAGTCAGTTTTGGGTAAAGGTTGAATCAAGTCAGCCTCGATCATAATCAAGCCAAGTCAACCCAAGCTAGATGTCGAAATAACTCAACCCAAGATGAAGGTCGATATGAGTCAATTATTTTAACTTGTAGATTTTTTTTTCACCTTATCAATAAAAAAATTTCAAAATTTATGGGAGTGAATTTCAAGTTCTATTATTTTAGTTATTTGAAACATAATAACAATAAAGGAAAAAATGAATGGAAAGTGAACATGTTTTTTCAGAAAAAAGAAATGAAATTATACACACATAAAGGGACATTTTGATAATTTAATATAAGATTACATTTACTCTTATATTCTTCTTTTTAAGGAATACAAATATCCTATTCCCATTTGCTTTTCCACTCCACCACAGAGAGAATGAGATACTCGTGAGAAATTGTGACACTCTTCCATTTTTCCAATAATTTTCTAATTTACTAAACATAATGGTTGGTAGGTTATAAATTTATTGAGAGTAAATTACATTGAAAATTTCTTATTCACTTTTTTTGTTACGATATTTTCTTCTGAGTTATGAAAAATATTATATAGTGTATCTTGTAAAGAAAATAGTTCAAACTTTTAAAAACATGAAAAATAGTGTATAATCTCAAAAAATTTCAAAATGTATCAATGTAGTTTACTCTTTCGTTATCGCTAATGAGAGAAGGAAATATTTATATTTGGGTTTGGAAATTTGAATAGATATGAACCTAATGAGAGAAGGAAATAATGATATACCTGGCTTTGGAATTTTGAATAGATATAAACCTTTGATATTAAATTTTTATGTGAAAGTTTTATGTGATTTTTTTTCCTTATTTTAAGTCTAACAAATTCTAACTTAAGTCTTCTTATTTAAATTCAGTGAAGTGAGACATAAAACGCAAAATTTGCTTGAAATCTTAACAGGAAATTTCATGTTTGACCATTTTCTTTTTAATTTATTTAATTCCTTATAATTTCTAATTGTAAATAAATGACTTAAAAAACAAGACTGAGGAGAATTTGAGGAACAACAGGAGATAACAAAGACAGGAGAAAGGTGGAGCCCAAAGAACCAAAGAACAAAGTCAGCACAAAGTAGGAAAAATAAAAACATCCTTTTAAAAAAAAAATATAATCTTTCATTTTCAAATCACTTTTCTCGTTTCTTTTAGTTGAATCTCTTTATTTCCAATAACCTTTCAAAATATGCATTCACCCAACTAAAACAAGGAATCCAACAACAGAGTTTTTCCAGATAATAAACTATTCTGATCACAAAAACAGAATATATACTTATACGGTTGATTTTGTAGTACAGAAGACTGGAGTAAAGGCCATTTTCCTGACTTCAGAAACAAATGCTTGTTTTGCTGATGGAAAAGTGCTCAGCGGTCACTCCTTCCCTAGGACATTTATTTACATGTGCCACATTTCGCGGCAATAAATTAGGGTATGCAATGAAAGTGAAAAATTAAACAATGATGGAAGAATCATCTCCAAAATCGCAGTAAGAGTTGTAGCATTTCATTGGAAAAGGAAATAATACACCATAATCAATTCTCATCAATCAAATCCCCCAGAGAAGGGAGGAAAAGGCTTAGGAATGAAATAGGCCATTTCCAGACACCACACAAACAAAAACATAGCATAAATAGCACAAATGGAGTTTCTTTTTCCCCTATCGGGAAGTATGGCCAATCAACAAGAAACAAAGAGGAAACAATGAAACCCTATCTCTAACTAATACACAGATAAGTAATCGGCCCTCATGTTTCATTCCAAATGCATGCATCAAATCCTACGGGAAGTTCCCATCAACCATCGAATTCACTGCAAAAAAATTGATGAGGTGAACTAAAGCAATCAAACAGAAATAAAATTACAGGTACCAAACAAGAAAGAATTACTCACCTCTGCATCCTCACCTCCACCAAGTTTGGCAGTGCCATTCACTTTTTGAGCATCTTCTGCAATAGCGTGAGACAGTTGCAGTGAACATTTGTAGAAAAGAAGCAGGCAGCAAAGAGGATATTGTCATAATTTAAATCCAACATATAACAATAGCATCTTTCAAAAAACCATTTTGCTTAGCACCAAATGCCCTTAAGTAGGTTTTGCATCCTTTAGTTAGAAATAGTCTAGCATGTCAACGGCTAGGCACCCCAGTCATTATTTCAATTGTGCAAAAGCATATTTACAGATCATGGACCCCACAACCTTACAAATCAAAATAATGATTAGTGTTTAGGGTAAACCATGCGTAGCCAAGAATTAATCCTTTTCCAACCGAGTAATCAAGCAATCATTATCTTCGTTGTACACTAGGTAGCCTGTCATATATGCTGGAAGCAAAGGTTACTACAAGTCTTCTAGCAATAATTACCTCCATCCTCAGGGATGTCAGAAGTCCACAAAGTTAGATTGTCTCTGAGAAGTTGCATGATTAAGGTGCTATCTTTGTATGACTCCTCGTTCAGGGTGTCCAGCTCAGAAATAGCTTCATCAAAAGCTTGCTTTGCAAGATGACAAGCTCTGGAAATAGTGATATACAATTACCCTCGTTAAACACATAACACCAATCAACAATCATAATTCAACTTAGAAATCAAAGGCAAAAAGACACAAACCTTTCTGGGGAATTCAAGATTTCATAATAGAAGACTGAGAAATTTAAAGCTAGACCCAATCGGATGGGGTGTGTGGGTGGTAAATCAGACTCGGCTGCGGTAGTAGCAGACTGCAATAAACAAAACATATTTGTGTAAGCGATGTAAGGGAAGTGTTCTGAGGAGGAAAATCCTTTCGGGTACAATATCAAATAAATGTCAAAAGAAAATAATCATAAATCATATAACAAAAATAGTAAGAATAAGAACTAAATAAAAATACTGATTCATTGCACTAAACAATGCAATTACAACACTACAAACTTAATCACTTCAAAAGAAACAATAACGTTACTATCAATGGACGTTACACAAAAAAATAATAGTGTACAAACAATCTAGACAATATAAAATGGCAATGGTAATAAAACAAAGTTCCTCCAATTTCAGTAACCAATGCTGTGCTGCCCAAAACAGAGAGATCATGAGAACATAGCAACTTAACAAAGAAGGAAAATGATAGGTGAGGAAGAGTGTAAAGAAACATAGCAGGAATCAATTAGCAAGGGTTTAATCGAAAACATAAACGAGCAATGACAAAAATGACCCAAAATGGCTAAATCCTTAAGAATAGGATTGTTGCAAATAACAGTTATTTTCACTCAACATTGTTCAAATCAGAAGAGTTCCCACTTTTCCCCAATAAAACAACAGAAGACGCCTAAAGAAACCAAGCAACATGATATAGAAGTTCTACAACAGGTTTGAGAAATAAATAAACTCAACACAAAACCAGAAAATGAAGAGCAAAAGATTCTTACTTAGATCAATTGTTAACAGGATATTTTCAACAATCCCAGCAAACAACCATCCATTGGATAAAAAATCATCATATAAACTGTGAAACAATACAATATGAGTTGCACCTCATATGTTTCATAGACTGATCAGCAGCTTCCTTAGATCCATTGCTAATAGCATATTTTCAACAATCCCAGCAAACAACCATTCATAGGATAATGCCATCATATAAACTGCAAAAACATTAAAGCAACATAAATTGCACCTCATATGCTTTCATAGACTGATCAGCAGCTTCCTTCTTCTCATTGCCGGTCTTAAATTCAGCAAGATAACGATAGTAATCTCCTTTCCTGCAAACAGAATATGTTAACATCCCCAAATCCACATGCAAAAAATACCACATCATACCAAACAAACCCTGTCGCAGAGAATGGTCGGAAATGCTCACATCTTATAGTAGAACACAGTGGATTCACCAGCTGCAGCCGAAGGAATAAGATGTTCGTCAATCACTCTCATAACATCATTACAGATGTTCGAAAGCTCCAATTCAACCTTCTGCCTATACTCCTTAATCCGCTTCGCATTCAATTCATTCCCTTTTGTCTCCTCCTTCTGCTCTATGGAAGACAGGATCCTCCATGACGCCCTCCGAGCACCAATCACATTCTTGTATCCAACAGAAAGCAAATTTCGCTCCTCAACAGTCAGTTCAACGTCTAGATTCGCAACCTTCTTCATCGAATCAACCATCTCTGACACAAACAGATACCAAAACAAAACATCACAGATCAAAACTCACATCGCATGAAGAACAAAATTAACACACTCAAGTACGATGCTATAACTTCGACATGCAGTACCAAAAAAATTGAAAAAACGCACTTTCCATTTTAAAAAATCAGAAAAAAGGAAATTAAAATAAAAGTGAAAAGAATAGAAATGGAAAGCAAAATTCCTTTCAAATGAACCGCTAATCGTAACAGATTCTTCACCCTCCACTTCCCCTCGCAACCAAACTCGCAGTGAACAGTGATTAGTAAACCAAATTGACTACCAAAATTATTTTTCTCACTATAAACGATATAAACCGAAACAAGCGAGCAAAAATTAACTCAAATAAGTAGAAACAAGCAAACACACAAAAAATTATCATAAAATCGAGCACATCGACGCGCATGCGCTAGTCAGAGTGCGAGAAACAAAGGAAGAACTTCAAACCTTCGTATCGTTCGGCCTGCTCCGCGAGCTTGGCGATGTAGACGAAGTTGTCACGATCCTTGGAGGAAGCCATGGCCGATCTCTTAGAAATTAGGGTTTGTGAACACTCTCTCCGCTTCTCACTCTATTTCTCACTCTGACCCTCTCTCTGCGATTCTTCCTGGCAGAGAGGTTCTGTAAGAAAAGAACATGGTCCTGAAATGTCAAATGTGTCCCTTCCTTTTCTTTATTTTTCCTTTTTGGTCCTCACGGTGACTCTGGGGCACGATAAGGTGTGTGAGTGCGGAAACTAAACTGGATTTCCGGCCACTGAGTGAACTCCACGTGTCCATTCAAACCTTCGATAACATCTCCCCACCAATCATAACACGCCGCGTTATACCTAACTGCCAATGATGCCGTTCTTTTTGGTTTTCTTTTTTTTTTTTTACCGATAATTTTGTTTATTTGATTTGATTTGTAAGTTTGTCCTTCAGTGAAGGAAGGGATGTCGACATGAAAATGGTAGTTTGTCTTCCTTGGTTGTGACTACTGTTGTGTCAAAAAGTCTAATGTCTTTCTTTTTTCATTAATTAATTTATTTAATACCATAAATTAATTAATTAATACAAATTCACATGTCCTTGTTTATAGATTGTAAAAATAAACAGTTTTGAAACAACAAATCACTATAATGATAAAATAATCTCGTTAATGACAACTTTAATAGAGGGTAAATACAAGGTTTAATAGTTATTAACGATTTTTTCATTTTAAAATTGATATAGATATGAAGTGTTTTTATATGTTGTCTAAACTAACGAACATTCTTATTTAAAACAAAAACAAGAATTTCAACCTGTATTTTATTATTGAAGAGGACAATTTTCCGAATTTTGGAAGTGATTACAAAATTGTTTAATAAAATGAACAACTCACAAAACACTTAATTTTAATTTATTAATAAATGTTTCTTAACAAAACTTCATATTTATTCACCGTGTCTTCTTCTAATGACATACAGACTTATATTTATTGAAGGATGAAAAATAGCATGAGTTGGAAATTTGAATTTATTTATTTTGATGATTGGAGTTTGAAATATACATAAAAGGAAGAAACTCAATAGGACAATGATATTCCTAGTTAGTCATGTGATGGTTACCACTCAAACAAGTTATATCATTATATCATTTTAGTCACATGTAGACAAAGTTGTGGCGTATATTAAGAGGCATATAATTGATTTAAGGAAAATGAAACTTTGAAACAACAACAATCATTAATATATATGAAACATCATGTAACAAAGCCATGAAATAATTTTATGTAACTAAAAAACCAGAAAACAAAAATACTTTTAAGCTTTTTTGTGTAATTCTATTTTTTATGAGACTCATGAATTTAAAAATAATGTTCATGATATGAAATTAAAATAATTATTTTATTTGACATTATGTTTATTATTTGTATGATTGTGTTCGAAGTTTAAAATATAAGTTAAAAAATTTATTTTTTGATTGGATGTCTTTGAATGGGAAAAAATATTGTTCTTCTAAAAAAATTGTTCACCAGTTAATAATTTTAAAGGTATCACCATGCCATTAACCATGACTTAAATTGTATTTTTAACTTAAATGATTGGTTTGCAGACTAAGGCCGAGTGTTAATAATAATAATAAATTGTAAAAGAAATTTGTTATTTTATTCATAAAATAGTAGTAGGAGGGTTGTAAAAAGATTGTGTTACTTTGTCCATAAATTTGTACGAAAAGTGTTTTTAATTTTATTCACAAAATTGCACAAAAAAAAAATATAAGAGACTACTCAAATTATATATGATTTTAAGATACAACCAATATCAATTACAAAGAAAATTAAGACTCTTTATTCTTACAAAGGTAATGAATACATATGTCTTTGAGTGATTTTTTGTTAAACTCGTGGTATTATTCACCAACACCTCCGTGTATCCTGTCATTCTAATATCTAATGATGTGGCAAAAAAAAGTAAAATGTTTTAAATGGTAAATATTATGTTACAAGTTCTAACTTGCCTAAAATTTTACGAGGTGAAACTTTAAACTTTGTTTGTCATATTCCTTATAGAGGTTGTGTCCTTATGATTTATGGAAGAAAAAAGAACCATATTTAAAATATTTTAAAGTGCGAGGTGTCTTGCAAAGGTTAATATAATTCTTAATAAGAAAAGAAAATTTTTTAGTTATTTATTCTGAAGTAGGTGAAATTTCTTACAATACTATCATAGAATTTAGATATATTTTCTTTAAAGGATAAATTGACTAAAACTATTTGTGATACCTCTAGTATTGTTTTTCCTTCTAATGATAATATCATTTGTGATTTTTCTAGTTATGATATTTAATATGTGAAATTTCTTGAGATTATTGAAGAATATATTAATGCAAATAGGATTTTGATTTTGGTGACACAAAATAAACTATTGATTGTGTTTTTACTTTAGGTGAAGGTGTAGTACCTCATAAACAAATTGCCCACTGCCTCATTAATTTTTAAGATACCCTTCATTGTTCTCTATAAACAATCTCTAGATTATAACTTTCTAAAAGTGTTTGGATGTGTTTGTTTTCCCCTTCTTAGACCATATAATAATCACATGTTAGATTTTTGTTCCCAACAATGTGTTTTTCTTGGTTATTTTGTATCTCATAAGTGTTATATGTGTATATCGAAATTTGGCCACATTTATATATCTAACGATGTTTTGTTCAGTGAAATCAGATTCCCTTATATTGAATTATTTTTAAGTCAACCTAATTTCATTCCTCAATATAATCAATTTTTCAGTCTCACTTCTAATCACACACCTTTTATTGTTGTTCACACTAACTTTGTCACGGTTAGTCCTCTTAAAAATATGTCTCAATCACAATATTTAATTTTTCCTGAAACTACTCATGTTGTTGAATAACCCATGTCTCGGCCCTCAAATACTCATGTTGTGCAAACAATATCTAAATATGGTATTTATAAACCAAGGGTGCATCCTTCACTATTGTTGATTAATATTAAACCATTCAGTGTTAAATAGGCTCTACATGACCCAAGATGGTTGTCTGCTATGAAACAAAAATATGATGCCATTATTTTTAATCACACCTAGGATTTGGTGCCTCTTCCTACTGACGGGAGAGTTGTTGGCTGCAAATGGGTTTTTAGAATTAAAGAAAATGTTGATGGAACTGTCAATAAATACAAAGCGAGGTTGGTTGCAAAGGGGTTCAATCAAGTTCATGGGTTTGATTTTCATGAAGCATTCTCCCCTATTGTTAAGCCTATTATGATCATGATTATTTGCACTATTGCACTAACAAATGAGTGGAATTTGTTTCATTTGGACGTTAATATTATCTTTCTTAATGGAAATCTTGATGGAACTGTGTATATGGTTCAATCACCTAGATTTGAAGTCTCAAATGAATCCCTGGTTTGTAGGCATTAAAAGGCGATCTATGGCCCCAAACATGCCTTTAAACAATTGTTTGATAAATTGAAATTAACCTTGTTGCAACTTGGTTTTCAGTCTAGCAAGTGTGATCCTCTTTATTTGTCTATCAACACAACTAGCAAACTGTTTACATTCTTGTATATGTTGATGACATTATAATCACATGAACTTCTAGATCTTTGATTTAGGAGCTCACTCATAAACTACATTATAATTTTTCTCTCAAACAATTGGACAAACTTAATTATTTTTTGAGTATTAAAATTAACTATTGTGTTGACAAAAACCATCGTCGAAATACATCATGGATTTGCTACATAAGACAAACATGGGTGAAGCCAAATCAATTTCTTCACCAATTGCAAACTATTTAAATTTTTACCAAAGGTATTCTCTAACCCAACCTTATACAGATATGTTGTTAGGTCTTTTAACTATGTTACTCTCACAAGGCTAGACATCAATTATGCAATTAATAAAGTTTGCCAATTCATGGCAAATCCTCTTCTTACTTGTTGGAAAACTGTTAAAAGAAGTCTTTGATATCTTAAAGGTATTATTTCTTATGACTTGCATTTGCAACCTACTGCTAAATATAAGTTCATTTCCATCACAACCATGTGTGATACTGACTAGGCATCAATGTTGATGATAAAAGTTCCAAGTTTAGTTCAGGAATTTACTTAGGTCCTAATCTGGTTTCCTGACGGTCTCGCAGGTAGGGAGTTATAGTTAGATCAAGCACATAAGCTTAATATCGCAACCTAGTTAAATCTTCAAATGAACTTTTATGGATTCAAGCTCTCCTAAAATAACTCTTTATTTCTCTTATTATGCCTATCATGTTGTATGACAACCAAAGTGTTGTGACTAGGGATGTCAAAAAAATATGTACCTGTGGGTATACGTGTATAAAACCCGCAATGGGTAGAAAATGGATATTGTAAATGGATACTTGCAGGTACGGGTATTTTTTATACTTGCATGTTAACGGGGCAGGTACGGGTATCATAGTATCTGTACCCGTGGCTAGTCGTACCCGCTAAATTTTAATTTAAATTAAAAAAATGGAAAACATGATTAAAACATTAACCCATTGAAATTGAATGGGTTAAAAAATCTTAATTTCTTTGTAAACTGTCATTCAACACTATTTAAATGGATTATTTGTACTTTGTTTGAAATTAGTAAATGTTATGCATTGTATTTTTTTTTTTTGAATTTATGGTTAATATATACTATTAAATATTAAATTTTCTTTTGTAAATATTTGTGGGTACTTGTGGATATCCGTGGATATTAAAAAAATATGCGGGTACTCGCATCTGGATACCCACACATATATAGGTACGGGTACAAGACAAATATTTATCTTACGGGTAGGGTATGTGGGGAGCTACTACTCGTACCCTACTCCGTTGACATCCCTAGTTGTGACCATAGCACACAACCCAACTTTTCACTCCAAAGCAAAGCATATAGAGATTGACATCTTTTTGTGTTTGTGATCAAGTTCTCACAAAACAACTAGAAGTTTATCATATTCCAAGCCTATAACAATGGGTTGATATTCTCACCAAATCCCTGTCCTCCAGTAGCCTTGAGCTTTTACGCTCCAAACTCAATGTCAGGGACTTTGTTTGTAAAACTCCCTCACCTCGAGTTTGAGAGGGGGTATTAAAGAGATTTAATACAATTATTCAACTAGATATCCATTTTTTGTTTTCCTCTCTTTATCTATTTTGAGATGTAGTAGTATAGGCTCTTAGGCCCATATATACCTCATTGTACTCTATTGATATGATAATAAAGAATACAATTTCAGTTTACAGATTACCTTTCTCTCCCATATTTCTTTATAATAGTCACAAACCACCTTTGAGAGTTTACCTAGTGAATATGATGGTGAGGCCGCCATTATGAGACTTGGAAAAGTCTCTATGGTCTATTTGAATTCACAGACGGATTTGCGACGATAGATTACCAGCCGCAAAAAGAAGTGATAATGTGAAAAACGAAAAGAAAAACACAAAAAATAAAGTGTGCAGTTCACTTTTTTCTTTCTTCACATATATAAAGATAATTGTGAAGAAAACAAGTGAAATGTCTTAAAAACTTTATTGTAATTTTTTATATTATCAAACTTTATACGTGTAATCTTAATTCTTACTTAAAATAATAATTAACATTTGTTTTTAATAATAAATAATAACAATATAATTATAATAATAGTAATAGTACAATTAATAATAATATTATTATTAATATTAATAATACTATAATATGTAATAATAATAATAAATTATATTTTTGTAATATTAAATAATAAGTTCAATTTCATTTTAACATTATTTTCCCTATTTACATTATATTTATCATCAAGGGTAAAATGGTAATCATTTAATGTTATCTATTAATATTTTTAATCTATCATAGCTATCACATTATATACGAACTTTATCTCAAATACATTTAAATCACCTCCAAATTCACTCCTCCAAATCCAAACCCAGCATAAGTGACACTCCTGAAAAAATATACATGCACAAGGTCATAATGTGTAACCACTTATTAGAATGTAAAATGAAAATTGATATTGTATGTGTTATTTACTATAAAACCTGGTCAAAGGAATGTAACTCAAAATAATTAAGTCTCTACATTTTTTTGGGTGAAACTTTATAAACACCAGGTGTAAGACTTAAGATCGAAAGATTCCTTGTATCGTAATACAAAATTTTGTTTTAAGAGATTATATGTTTTTTTATTTTATTTTTTAAATTATATGAAGATTGTTAGAAACATTTAATATAATTTAAAAAATAAATAAGTAAATAATTATTTTATGATTAATAAGTACCAGAAAAGCACATAAGACATTCTTAAATGCCTAAAATAAGTTGTGCAATAATCTCAACCATTACAATTGATATTTATTTGGTACCTTAGAGGGATGTGGGACAAGACCCCATGGTGGACGCTAAATATAATTCCATCCATCGAAGGTGAAAAATAATACTAAAGTCAAAATAATTATTTTTCTAATATCATGCATATGTACATATTATTTTCGTAATAAATACAATATAGTATATCATAAACTATTAGTAAATACAATTGATATACAATTATACATATACAAGTAATACATATAATTATGAGCATAATATGCCACAAATGTCATTGAAATATGATAATTGATATACATATATATAAAAATAATATATTAAATGAAATATAATATGTCAGTCAATGATATTACTAAGGCATAATTTTTCAATCATGATATTATCAATTAATTCACACTTGCTACGTATAAATAGGACACATTCTTACAAAAAATACACACTCAATCAATGGCGGACCATAGAAGGTCCAAGGGGGCCTCCAAGGGGGCCATGGCTCCCCTAAATTTTTTTTAATTTTTTTAAAAAATATTTTTTAAATTTTTTTATACTGATTTTTTTTTATAAAATATAATATTTAATTTTAATATATAAAAAATAAAAAATAAAAAATAATAAAGAAGAATAAAACTTATTGAGATATTTTTTTTGTTATCTCTCATTTTAAGTTTTTCATGTATTGTATTCATTTATTATTCTTGTATCTCTTCTTTTGTTTTTTGTTTTAAAAAAGAATTAGAAAGTTAGATATAAATTCATTCTCTCCCTCTTAGTTCTCATCCATTCTCTTTTAAGATAAAAAAGGTAACTCTCTCTTATCTTGATAGAAAAATATTAGTTTGATATTTGTAAGGCCCCATTTCTTTTCTGCCCTAAAGATTAGTGGGCTGCCCTTGTAAGTGGGCCTAAGGCCGGCCCATAGTATAAAACCCTTCAGGTTGCCCTAATTTCCACTCTCACTCTCACTCTCGCAG
>Ga0214545_1002859_pt1 | contig 33143 bp, 12 predicted proteins | sample CNSS4metaG_FD_160064 | JGI IMG/M metagenome (GOLD analysis project Ga0214545, IMG submission 160064) | Root nodule microbial communities from cowpea collected in UCLA plant growth center, Los Angeles, California, USA - CNSS4 | ecosystem: Host-associated > Plants > Roots > Nodule | place: USA...
GAAGAAAATCCTCCTAATATTGAATATTTCATAATATTATGTTTTCTTTACCGTAATTTTTTTTCTTTTATAAAAATTAATATTGAAGTAGTTAGAACGCGGGTACGGATATGGGTACAAGATTATACCCGTTACCCGGTGGGGATGGGGATGGGAAAAAAGTTTGATACCCGTTGGGTTTGGGTATGGGAATGGGGATGAGTTTTTTATGCGGGGATGGGTATGGGATAGCGAAACCCATCCCCGCCCCGCCCCGTTGCCATCCCTATCGCCCGTCACATTTTATTTTGTTACAAGAAACACTGATGATGAGATCTTTCCCAAATATTTAATGTATTTAACAAAAAATATTTTTAGATTTAATTAAAATTATAAAATTAAAAATAGGAAAACAAAGTTATAAAAATTTAAAATATGGAATTATAACATCATGAAATACAAAATTATAAAATTATAAAACATAAAATTACAAAAGTTAACGAATTAAAAAATTATAAAAATATATAATTTAATAAGTACGAAATTATAAAATATAGAAATATATAATTATATAATTATAAAACTATAAAATTACAAAATTATGAAATTATAAAAATACAAAATTATCAAATTGTAATTTTTTAAATTTTTAAATTTTTAATTTTTGTAATTTTATAATTTTATAATTCATAATTTTATAGTTATATATTTAATATTTTTGTAATTTATATTTTTTATTTTGAAATTTATAATTTTAATTAAAGTTAAAAACGTTTTTAATTATGAACAATAAATAGTTAAAAAAGATCTCGTCATCAATCGGGTCTCTTGTAATAATATATTATGTGGTGATATGTGACGATATTAAAGGAGGGTGACAGCGCAAGATAACTGCCCCCTCACAAAATTAATAGCAACATTTAGCTGTAGGACTCAATTCAGGATGAAATATTGGATTATATTTTTCAAATTGTCCACAAGAATTGATAAAAAAACATAGTATAATAGTTTTATCATTTGGTGAGACGAGTCTAATTGAGTAAGACTTTAGTCCACACACAAGTTTTATGTCACTAAATTCATTTATTAAAACAATTTTGACGTTGTTTACGTAACAGTCATAATAGTGTAATAATTTTACCATTTGGTGATGTAAGTCTAATTGAGTAAAACTTTAGCCACATACAACTTTTATGTCACTAAATTCATTAATTAAGACATTTTTTGCATAGGTAAAATATAATAGTATAATATTTTTATCATTTATGTGAGTCTAATTGAGTAAGACTTGACCCAGAGGCAAAGTTTCATTAACCCACAAACAAATTTTAATGCACGATTCATTTATTAAGACACATATTTCTAGATATCATAATGAAACTTTTAGACTTGAGATAATCACAGGGAACTTCATATACACAGACAAGTGACGTTACTCAAATTTTATGTGTTACTAAAGAACATAAGATACACATGCAAAATACCAAAAGTTTTACATCAATTTGAAGACGATGTGCTTTAACTTCCCAGTGAAGAGTTTTAATTTTTCATAGAACTCTAAAACTCTAAACTCAACATGCAACTCAAGAATTGGGGTCATGGCCCTTCCCAATTTTTTTTCCTACATTTATATTATATATATATATATATATATATATATATATATATATATATATATATATATTACGTTTTAGTTTTCATGTATTTTATGTATTTGATATCTCTACAACTTTTACATATTTATCTTGAGTCTAAGTATACTTTTAGTATATGAGCTTTGATGCTAAACTAAAATTCATCGATGTCTTAAATTTTAATAGATTTTTGTCCCTAAAATTTAAAAATAAATGGATATAATTTTTTAAAATTTTAAAAAAAGTCAAACGTGTTTCATATTATCATTAAAATTATTTACACCATCTCACATGTTCCCACTTTGATATTTGTTAGGAAATGCGTTTGAAAAAAACGTAATTTGGTTAAAATGATTATATCAATTCATTTATAAGGTTTGGGATTGAGAAATTCTAATTTAACTTTAAATTTTATGGACTAAAAACATACTTAACTTTATCTTGATACCTTCTAAATTTTGTCTGAAGATCTGTCATTGGCTACTAAACAAATTCTAACTTAAACTTAGTAAATATTTTTCTTACCTTAACTTTCTTCACCTATATAAGCTTTCCTTTCATGCAAGAGATTTTTTAACGCTTTAAAACTTTGCATGAAAAATGTCTCACTTAGAATGATTTTGGATTCTCTAAGTATAATTAAGAATAATTAGATTCTGAAAGTTAGAACTGTTAAAACGGATCACTCGGGTCGCCTCAATTTGGTTCACCATGGCTTGGCCATTTAGTGAGTCAACTAACTCGGCTCACTTATTAGTGAATTCAAGAATTTTGAGTTTGACCCGACCCAGCATAAGTTAGTAGATTTTGAGGAAATTTAAATGTATTTAATTTAAATTATTTTCATTTTAAATTGATTAATTATTAATTTTTTTCTTTTAAAAAAATATTTTCATTACATTTAAACATAAAAACATTAAATATAAAAATTAAAACTTCAAGCCTGTTGAAATCAACAACAAAAATCACCTAATAAAAAATTGTATTTGACTTGTAATAAAAAACATCTCCATTGACCTTATGTAACAAAATTTTGGTAAACACCAATGCAAGAATAAGTTTTACTCGCGGAGATTAGTGGGGACTGCTTCCAATCTTTCTTTATATATTAATTTACATATAATTTAAAACATTTTTTTAATTTTTAATATATTTTATATATTTGACATCTTAAAATTTATACATCTATATAAAAATTTTGGCATTTTCAAAATATTCTTTTACAACATTTTTTAATTGTGACTTAGATATCTTAAATTTTGTATATTTCATAATTATTGATTAGATTATGATAATTTTATTTTTTTAAAAAAAAGATATATTAATGAAGAATAAAATAATAAACTCATTTTGTAAAAGTGATAAAAGGGAAAGTTACCTATGTGATAAAGACAATCATTTAAATATATGTAATATTTTTTTTTACAGATATATTAAAGTGTAAACTTATTTTTGCTATAATAATTATAGTAGTGACAATTATTAAATGTATAAATTTTGAGTATAATATTTTTAGGTCTAACAAATAATAATGATCAAGTTCCATCACCAGTTTTACCTGTATGGGAAATTAATGATCTCAAATATGTAAACCAGAAAATTATTTGTATAATATATCAAGAGGAAAAAAATATAAATTACATAAATAAATAATAATAATGTTAATAGAAAAATCATGTTTGATAACAATAAAAAAATATTACTCATGTCGATACAAGAGTTATTTTTATCCCCTCATAATTTTAATAAAAAGGACATTGATGTCAAATAGAGAACATTTCAAAATACTAATTTTATCCTTTAAAATATAATTATTTATAAATTTTTTGAAAATTAACTGTTACTTTTATATTTTTTTTTATAAAATCGTTTATCTTTGCTTTTCTCTTTTTCTCTATTTATCAACCATTATTCTCTCATCTTTTTTTATATATTTTACTTTATTTTTAATAAATATAATTTTATTTTATATATTATAACTTAATAACATTACATTATCATCACCTACTAATATAATATCACGTATATTTAACAAATACATACAACCTTAGTTCTTTATAAAAATAGAGAAACAAAAACGGTCAAGTACCTCTCTTTTTTATGAGTAAAAATTTTAATTAAATAAATGTAATATTTATTAAAATAAAAAAAAAAAGTAGATTTGTATTGGAATAACAAAAGGATAGATATATACAAAACATAAATAATTACACTACACTACAAAAATAGTTTACAAAAAGAAAAATTGTGTTTTTTGGGCTTTTTAAATAAGCTCAGATATGAAAATGAATTTCAATTAAATTCGAAAACTTAAAATATACAAAGAAAGAAGGTATACATCATGATATAAGTTTCATCTTTCACCCTTTCTCTTGGTGGTTCGAGTATGCTGCATTTTGTATATATAATTTACGTATAAAATTTTGGATATTATTGTCAAATAACACCAGTATTTTACAAGTACGTTATGTAAATTTTCTTCATTAACTAATGATAAAGCTTTCCGACAAGAACACATAACAAGGATTCGAAAAAACAACAAATTTGATTAGAAAACTTGTGTTCATACTATAAGTGACAAAGAAGCGAACTTTGTCGACATTATGAAACACAGAAGCTTTAGTTTACATGCCACGTGATTCTCATGTGAAAAGATTAATGTTTCGTCTTTCTTGTGCACACATCATAATCTCATATACAGACACAAGAACCCTAATTTTTTAAGCATCACCAATCATCTAAAACAACAACCATGGTTCATCCAAGTTTTCCACTACTTATTATTCATTAGTTTGATTTTCAATATTATCCAAGGGAAATGCTTTCCTTTTTTTGAAAATAAATAAATAAATAAATAAACAAACTTTCTGAAACACGTTTTTAAAGCTCCATTAAGAAAATCACAGGGTAACCCACTGAAGCTCAATAAAAAAAGTGAAAATTTGATGTGATAATATTTTAACATATATGTCTTACTCTCCTTGTGTGTAATCCTTGTCGACATTCATGGAACCCAATTGCTTTCATTCCACTCCCTTTTGCTTTTATCATTATATATTAAGATGAAGAGAAAGCCTAACTGATATTATATTTGATCTAATATTATTAGTGTTAACCTTTGTATTAACTTTTTATTAAAGTATGAGATTCCAAATCAAACTGTTAAATCAATCAATGATATCTTTGTGAGCATCATACTTGTTAATTTTTCATATAAATTATTGTAATCATGTATACATTTATATTTATATATGCATATAAGATTATCTTGATACATTTAACCTTTTAAGTTTTAAAAAATCTTGTTTCCTTTTTTATGATGTTATAAGGATGAAATATTATTGATTTTGTTAATAATTGTTTTGACAAAACTTAGCAAGTTTCTTCAATGTTTTATTAGTAAGATTTTAGATAAGCAAATTTGATAGACACTTGCAAACATGGTCGAAAGAGGAATTAAAGGTGATTAATTAAAAATAATATAGTTTTAAAAATTAATAAATGTTATTTTAAGTTTTGTTACATTTTAAAATACTATATTTTTCACTATCTTTCCGATTAAGATCATCTTGATATCATTATGAATTTTGACATCTCAACCACCTTGATATTCCAAAATTTTAATATTTTCATTCATGCACTCTTTTATTTTTCTCTTGTTCATTTTCTTTTACCTTCTTTTTGGTTTTTAAAATAGATAGTTTGCTAGGATAAGCTCTGATTTGGCTATGCTATGATAGCATATTAGAAATGAGCTTTAAACCCAATTCAACACCATAAAACCAGCGTTTAAGGTGAGGTTTACACCTCACTTATATATTATAAAATTGTCTTATCTCTAGTCGATGTGGGACTTTTGACAACATATTCTAGGATTTTTGCTCTTGCTCGGAACACCAACACAGTTCCAATACAGGATATTAAGTTGATTTATGAGATTAATCGATTTTGATAATATGGATAATAATATGTTATGAAGGATTTGTTTTGATATCCTAAAACTCGTAATTGTTATCAAGTATTTGCTTGAATGAGTATATATTGTATATTAAATACAATATTAGTTTTGAATAATCAACTTAAGAATGAATAGGAGGTGGAATGAACAAATTAGTAGAAAAATACATTTTAACTAGGTAAAAACTTAATATAAAAAAGCTTAAGAAATATTAAAACTCTTTAAGTTTTTAGAATAAGTCAAATTATACCATTTTAAAGTTACTTTTAGTTATTATTTAGTGTTGAATGTATTGTGAGTATATTATGTCTAATCAGTGGCTAAAATCAACTTTGAGTACTGACATCAATGATGTATATTAGGAATTACACCATTTCCAACCAAAAATAATAAATTTTTAGATCTTATTTTTTTTATAGTATTAAATTTTCTCATTTGTCCTTGATATATAAGAGTTAGATTCGTAATTAAGATTATTGACAAAGTGAAATATGATTTATTTGTGTTTTCCAACCAAAAATAATATAAAGATATATTATTTAAAAATAAAAATACATTTTTTCCATATAATTTTCACCGAATACTTCTATAAACATAACATATAAAATAAACTTTATCTTCCTATCTAAAATCGAACTATGTAATAGTTTTTAAATTATTAATCTAACTTGTATACTCCTTATAATTTAATATAACATGAAACGTATCATTTTCTAATGTGTAGATTATTTAACATGACATAAATTTTTCACTATGTTATTTACATTATTACATTATTCCTGTCTAAACTATATCAGTACAAATTTTAACAAATATTGGATTATATTAAGAAAAAGAATTAAGGGACAATATTAAATCAAGAAATATAATATTCAAAAGTAATATAAAACCCTTATTTTTTATTTATATTTTTGTAAGTTGTATTTTTCTTACCTTTTACTTGATCCCCAGAGGATAGTTGAAGAGGAAGTGTTGGGTACAGATGGACCAGTTCCTAGTCAGAACCTGCTTTATGCAACTTAATAAGAGCATCAGTTTCACAAAGAATGTTCCTTGGTGCAAGGTCCCATCAACCATCATAAAAAAAACCCTATTCTTTTTCTCTTTCAAATACAAAACTGGATCTATATCATATAATTTCCTCATTTTCATTTCTGTCAACACTGTTTTCTTTCTCTCTCAACTGGAATATTTCAATTCTAGTTGAATTAACGTAAAAGTTGCGAGAGAACAAACTTTCTTTCAAGGTGCATTGAAAATCCACCAATTCATAAACCAAGTGTCTACAAATAATAACTCATCTTTGGTCTTTCTTACAGGGGAAAGTTACCTGTTGTTTGGGAAAAGGTGAAAAAAAGCATAAATATTTTATCTATTTATTATTGTATTCATCTTATTCATACTCCTTTATGTTTCTTAAACAAGGCAAATCTAGCGTAATGCAGTGATTTACGTAATAAAAATGTTACATTCAATTTTGACAAAGACAGTGAGGTAATCTTTAAAAAGCCATGATAGAAAAAACGAACAGATTGAGAAAAAAAAAAAAAAAAAAAAAAAAAAAAAAAAAAAAGAAAAAAAAAAAAAAAAAAAAAAAAACTAAAATGAAGATGAAAAATGGTCCCTGGAAAGGTGGTAAAAATTCAAAGGGTAGTAAATGAAAATTTGATTGCAGCCGTCCTAGACGAGGCACATGAGAGAACATGTATAAATCTTGGGCTTATTTATTTGCACCATTATAGTGACACAGAGTGTGAGAAATTTTCATTTACTCCACAGTACTCTATAGTCTACTTTCACTTTCAATGCCTCAGATTAGTGCCTGAACTGCTCGGTAATATAACCAATATTAAATCCATATTTATTAGCAAACACTTCATATTTAATTCCCTAAGCGTTCAAGATTCTTAAGCGTGTCTTGTTTATTACTTCCTTCATGCTTGTCACTAAACAAGGACATCTCATGCCATAACTTAGTATATGGGTCTTCGATTCATACAACTCGTTCAACTATTCAGGCCATTTAACTCAAATTGCTTCCATTAATCAGAGTAGTAGAGAAGGTTTCATGATGTGGCTGAGATCGAATCAGAAGAAGAAATGAACAAACTCATCAATAAACTTGAAGTTGAAGAACTATATTAGTTTTTGTTAAGTCGCGATTTTAAATCCAACTCAATCTTACAAGATTGATTTTTAAGATGAGATTTACATTTATTTATATATTATAAATTGATCTTATCTTTTCGATTAATGTATGATTTCCACATTCTTTGCGCGAATGCTTATACATCAGAATGAAACTAAACATTCATGAATGATCCAATAACAGATGAAAAAACATTAATGATTTATATATTGATATTTTTGAACCCACATTATTTTCACTAAAAGCAAAATTATACCAAATTTTTTGAGGAAGATATTTGTGTCAGTAATATGAACACAAAAAGAAGAGAGGTGAGTGGTGATGAGATGAGAGGAGAGAGTCCGTGGTCAGACAGAACAACTAAAGTTAAGATCGAAAGTGTGTTGTGTGAGAGCATTGGTACGCACGCGCACACAAGAAAGGAGGAAAGAAAGTCAAAGTGTGATACTTAGAAACTACAATTAATTATGCTCCAAATTACTACACATTTTGAAGTGTTGTTACTTAATTAATCATCTTCTCTCTCTCTTCCATCCATCGTTTTCCCTTTCTCCTTCCGTATTTATAAGAACCTCACCCTTCTTTATCTCCCTTGTAACAATCCAATCCAACACAACTCAACTCCCTTTTCTCTCCCCATCTCAATCTCCAAACTCAACACAACACAACCTATTACAAACAAAAAAACAAACAAACCTCTTTCTTTCCTTGTTTCTTGTTCCACTCATCAATGGATGAAAAAGGAAGAACAACAAGCCTTTTGAGTGAGGACGAGATGGAGCTTCGAAGAGGCCCTTGGACCGTCGATGAGGACCTCACTCTCATCAATTACATTGCCACTCACGGCGAAGGTCGCTGGAACACCCTCGCCCTCTCTGCAGGTATATCTATCTCTTTCTACCTTTATAGATATATGCGTATAAAATTCATGAATTTTGGTTGGTGGTAATTGCTCGGCCGCACCCACTTCTGAAAAAAGGGAAAACAAAATTAATTCATGCTCTTTGCTTTACCAATCTGAGTAATAACTTATATAACCTTTCTCCGCTCATAATTTCATAGGGCTCAAACGAACGGGGAAGAGTTGCAGATTGAGGTGGCTCAACTATCTTCGTCCTGATGTTCGACGTGGAAACATCACGCTCGAGGAACAACTTTTGATCCTCGAACTCCATTCTCGCTGGGGAAACCGGTAATTATTAATCACCCCAAACATGCATGCATAAACTGTTCAACATCAAATCAAGGATCTTCACAATTATTGTCTTATTTATTTCAGATGGTCGAAAATTGCTCAATATCTGCCTGGTAGAACGGACAATGAGATAAAGAACTATTGGAGAACTCGTGTCCAGAAGCATGCCAAACAACTCAAATGTGACGTCAACAGCAAACAATTCAAGGACGCCATGCGTTACCTCTGGATGCCCAGGTTGGTGGAACGCATTCAAGCAGCTGCAACTGCAACCGCAACCGCCTCAGTCACCACCAACGATGCGTACACCTCTGAGAACAACCTTAAAAACAACCACATGGAGGTTCATAATAATCTCAAGGAAAAAATGGGATTCATCGAACCTTCACCACCCATGAACAACGACTTCGTGGCTTCCTACGTCATGCAAAGTCACACCCCAGACAACAGTAGCACGGCTTTGTCTTCATCGGACTCGTTCGGGACTCAAGTCTCGACAAAATCTGATCTCACTGATTATTACAGCGTTCCGGTTAGCAGTAACAATAACAACACTGCTACTCCTGCGGATTATTACCAACCCTCTCAGATCAATTGCATCACAGGCACACCCGGGTTTTTCCCTCCGGGATTGGATTTTCAATCCCTAGATCCCTGGAACCTGCAGAATGGGGACTCGTCTGACAATTTTTGGAACGTTGAGAACATGTTCTTCTTGGAGCAACATCTCATGAACGACAACATGTGAAACATTGGAAAATCAAAAAAAAAAAAAAAAAAAAAAATAAAAAAAAAAAAAAAAAAAAAAAAACTCAGATGCAATATTCTTTAAGTAAGTTTAGCGCTGTATTTTAATTAAAGTTAAAGTTATAACGTTTATTGAAGTGAAACTTTAATTTTAATTGAATAACAGCACTAAAAATAGGAGTTGTTTTCAAGTTGTACTCTTTTACAGATACCAAGAACAGGGTTTGATTGTGAAATATGGAGAGGTGGCAGTAGAAAAAAAAAATAGAGACATCAAATAAATAAATTAGTACCTAGGTATACAGAATCCATGATGATGGAGGTGTTATCTGAAAATTGTGGATTACAAGAATAGAGAAGGAATTAATTATTTTTCAGCTTATTAAAAATAGTTGGGTTGTTTTTTCATTTTTATTGTAATGGTGTAAGTTGTTGTTTTCTTTATAGATGATTTCATTCTTTGATACTATTATTAGCCTTGTTCTGTTTTAGTTAAGTTATTGGTTTTTGATTCGATTCTCATTCTCATTTTCATTCCATGGCTTTGTTTAGTAGGTAGCTAGTGAGGGCATTGTAGATGGAGAATGGTACAAAATTAAATAATAATTTAAGAAGAAGCATACTTTTTGATTTTCTTGCCTACAAGTGTTATTATATTAGATTATGAGTAATCCCACTCTTGAAACCTTGTCCACGGGACCTGAACCAGCCCCTATCTTCCAAAGTTTCTAGATTGCTAAAGAAAAGGTGAGAAAGTATTGGTAATTTTTTAGAGTGTTATTGGCTGAAGTTGGGCATTATTAGGGAAATTTTCTTTTCTAAAGTTCCAAAATATGCCCCCAAAGTACGACCCCAATAACCCTAAATCTTCTCACGCTTGTTGCCTTTCGTACGGACATTATTATTTTTTTCATCCCCCTCCAATCCCTCATCAAAACTTCTTCATCGGTAATATCACACTTTCACCACTCAACTTTAATCTATTCTTCTCTTAAATACTTCGTTAATAGGTCCCTCCACTACACGTGTCACCCAACAAAACTCCCAATACGAACTTTTCTTATCAAAATATCAACTCTTTTTATTATCAAATTATAAAACCTTATAATAAGTGGCTAAATGGGGTGGAATCTGGGAATCAATCCGATTCATCATGGAGTCTGGTTGGATTGAAATTTTTTATAAATTTTAATATGGATTGATTTTTGACCCGATTAACTTAAAACCGACTTACTCAGATTGAACCTGTGGTCAGCTGGGTTGACTCACCAACCCGCAAATAAAATATCACATAATTATTTTTTATTAGGTTGAGCTTTATACTTGGGTTATATTATGTTGTTTTTTTAGCCAACACATAGATAATTTATATTTTTGTAATTTTGGTTTGTATTTGGATTGTATTAAAGTTTATTTAGATTTTAATTAGAATTAAAATTTATTTTTTATTGAAAAAATAAATATTTTTTTAATTAAGTAAGTCCATGAGTCAACCTGTTTAACCCATCAACTCGTAATAGGTCAGACCGTGTTCAAATTTTTTTGACTCACTAATAAATGAGCCGGATTAGATTAATTCACTAAATGATCAATCCGTAATGAATCGAACTAAATCGGATCGGATTATCCGCTTTTGACAACTCAACCTTATAATAACTTTAGCTCTTTAGATGAAACGAATAAAACTGTGTCTTTAGTTTTTTTTTTCTATGAAATAATTCATGTCTTTAAATGAAAAAATAAATAAATTTAACTATAGTTGTTACAATTTTAGTTATATTTTGGAATTCCTCGAGGTGGGTCCCGGGAATTGAATGCCACGGTGAAGTCCGACGTGGATATCGCGTGGGTTCCACCTGGCTTGACTTAAAAGTTGGAAGTCGCTTCCCCTGGTCCCACACATCGAGATTGATTTTCAATTTGATTTGAATTGCATTTCCATTTGAATTTGCATTACGGGGTAGAAAATCAAATTCGGCACTGAGAATAAAATTAAAGTCTTGTTTGGTCCGCACGCTTTTTATTTTTCCTTCTTTCTTTCTTTGTGTTGTGGAGTCCAGTTATACAATACTTTTTCTACTTTCAACTTTTCTCATTTCTCTACTCAACCCTAATACGTTTCTCATACGTATAAACCATTCTCTTCTTTTTTTCTAAGCAAAATACAACCCTCATTCTTATAATTCATCTTTTATTTTATTTTTCATACTAAAAAAGGTTAAGTACTAAAATTCGCTTCTATTTTCCTTTTGAGGGGTTAATTTATTTTTAATTATACAAATTAAACACGTATTTAGAAAATAAGTTTTCATTAAATTATTTATTTTCAGACATAACAAAACTTCGTAAACATTTAGACTTTTTTTTTCATTGAGTGGATGTAAGCAAAAGAAACATGTTTAGTTTATATCTATTTATTAGCAGGTACCCAGGATACAAAATTATGTAAAAGAGTTTCTCTAATATACGATATATGTGGACAAATATAAAACGTGAAAAAGGTTTAATGTTTTATCTAAAAAATTAATTATGTGTTTATATAAAATATCATCCTATTGTTATTGTAGTTTTAATTGTTGTTAATATTTTCACATAACATTGCTCTGTTACTCTGGAAAAATACATTTTTGGCATATTTTGCATTCTTCAAATAAACTGTAATGAAGCTTCAATAATTCAGATTTGACTAATTCAGATTTTGGATAATATATTTTTAAACACTATTTGGATTATTTTTGTGATAAAATGTATTTGGATACAAAAAAAGTTAAAAAGAGTGATTTCATTGTTTTCAAATACAATAGTTTTATGAACATATAAATCATAATCTTCACTATGTGAATTCAAAATAACTTAACCCATAAAAATCAACAAAAACATGTGTTAACATTAATAACAAAACTCAGTAAATTATTCTGGCTGAAAATACTCTTAACAAACATTCATTTAAACATCATAAATTGATATTTTTATATTTTAATTTTTTTAATTATATAGTAATTAGAATATTCCATATAATTATACACCTTTACATCATTTTTTTTTTGTTTTCTTTACATTCACATAGGTTAATTTTCTCTTCCAGATAATTTACTTTCTTTCTCTATCGTATAAACACGCGCTCATCCAGTACAAACTGAAATAAACTACGTTGAACTTTCTAAATATTGGGTGTAAATTTTTGAACTTGTGACTTCAAATGAAGTGACACTGAGCACTACATAATAACTATATATTAAGTATAATATTTCTTATGTTATATTTTACGTATTTCGATTTATATACAATTTGAATCAGCTGTAATTTAAGTTATGTGTATCACGAATCATAGGTGAGAATTTCAACCTCAACTTCAAGTTCAAGTTCAACTGTTGCGGCTGCAAGTGCTTGGTTTCAGCAATATTTTATTTACTTTTTATTAAAAAACAAGAATAAATTTAAAAAGAAGAACACGTGGGAACTTGTAAACACGCACACCAAAGCTTTGTTATAGGCACGCGCCCTACACAGATTCCCGCCGCCACTCTTCGCCCTTTTTCATTTTCTAAAAAGCGTTTCTTTTTTCTAATTACTCACACCACAAAATACATTTTTTTTTCTTCTTTTAATTACATTATATTAATAATCTATATTTTCTTTTCCACAACGTTATTATTTGAATCTTCGGAACTATTTTGGTGGCTGCTTCAGAAAATTGGGCCAAGAGAGACCAAGAAAAAGTCTTTACCATTTGCTCCCTGAGCAGAGACGGACCTAACAGTAATGGGATTAATCTTGTGAATAATGAATTATAATGTTTTTGCATAAAAATGATATATTAAAACTAATCTTACAGAATAATTATTATTGTGTTGATATTAATTGAGTGGTGTTGGGATTTTTGTTGTGGGAGACACTAACAAATCAACATCATTAAACCCAACACCTCTTTTAACCATAATGAGTGGTACGTGGGAGCCAGAGTAAAACAGCACAATTTTTCATAAACATTGTTGGTGCAAAGTAAATACTAAAAGGGTCCTTTTCATTGGTCGTTGATTGCGTGAAGCATTGTTGAAAATAGGTTGGAGAAACATGGTTGAAAGTTTTTTTTTTTTTTTTTTTTATAAAGGCTAACTCCTCACAACCACATGTTGGTTGTGTACAAAAGTGAATGCTCATCTTGTAATTAGCCTCGAAAATATACATAATTTATTTCCAATCCGTAACTAAAATCTTCATGCTTCTTTTGTCCTTCTACTTAGAGTAAATACACCTTTTCTGCTTCTTTTTCATTCTTATCCAACACAAATGAAACCAACGTCTCTTTTTTGTTACTAATTAAGATGAGAAACTAGGATTTTGAGTATGTCTAATGCTTAAATCACATAAATGCAAATTTCTAATCATCATCACACCCTGCTAATTGAAGTCTAATCATTTTATTCACTGCGTAGGGAGTTAGAATTTCTCATTAATTAGCTTCAAACATCAGTAAGGTATACAACATTTTTTGAAGAAATAAAAATGTGATGAAAACTTTCAGGTGTGGAGTTTGAAATATCAAATTAAACAGAAATGAGTTCGGTAAATAATAAGTTATAACCGGGTAAATTTTCCTATAAATTAATTATTAATCGTCTTTTGAGAAAGATTTATAAAAGGATTACAAATCATTGAGACACGAGTTTTATTTTTGTTGTGTCTTCTTAATGGTATTAAAGTTAATAGTTAGTCTTGATAACCGACTCATACAAGTAGAATATGTTTTTTATATCGAAAGTTTTACTCACAATGATTATTGGTAAGTACATTCTCTTAAGATGAACAATAATATAGAAAGGGGTACTAGTAAAAGAGAAGTGTATCAGTGTGGAAGAGTCTCACATTTAAGGGAGAGATTGACATGAATTCAAGTGTGAGTATAAGTTTCACATTCTACAAATATAAGAAAGTTGAACATCATATAAGTATGAAGACCTGTAATTTATTGTTTTAAGATTTTGAGTTAAGAGTGATCTCAACTACTTATGTGGGTTGAATTTGAGTCTCATTGATATATTTTCCTATTGAAGCTCCTCTTTGAATAATAAATATTTTTCCATTACAAATAAATTTCATTATTAACCCATACATGTGTATATTAGTGAATAATGAGTTTATTTCTCAAATGATACGATTATAATATATTTGTGGATTATAATATATTTGTGGTCGGATAACAAGTCTAATTGTTTAATTAATGTCATATTTTATACAAAAAATTTATTTAACATTATTTTACTATCATTTGATAATTTATATAAAAATAAAATAGTTTTAATAAAATTTAGTTTTTTGTATTTTTAAAAGAAAAAATAAAGAATAATAATGAAAAACTGTGTAAAATAGTAATTAAAAAAAAGTGATATCAAAATAACAAATCTTATTTTTATTCACGCGTCGAGGTGTATTTTTTTTTCGGCACTAAACGTGTTTTCGAATCGTTATTCTCCTATTCTAAGACAATCCTGAATTACTCGTACAATTAGTGGAGCATAATTAAAAGAAAAAAAAATGATCCCTAATTATTTATTAATGTAAAATATAATGGGCACGACGGTATGCGTGTTAGTTGGGTACAGCAGCAGGGGACACGTTTTTCGTCTTCTTAAGCTTTAGATAAGATCAAACATAAACTTCTATTACGTCATCAATTTTTTTTTCATCACTATTTGTTTTAGTTAATGCGTGGTTAACTGTTGTTGTTTTCTCAACTGTTGTCTCACATTCAATATATATAAAAATAAATAAATTTAAATTATGATCCTATATTATAATACAGAAAAGCATGCTCTCTAGCTAAACTTAGTTTATAAGAGACCAAGATTGAATAAAATGTATTCGGTTCATATATTCCTAATTAACGCAGAGTGTTTGAATTAGGCTTCAGCAAAAAAATTGTAAAATTTAAATTTGACATAGAAAGAAAATGAATTATATAATAATTTAAAAAAATTGAATTAAACATCTGGTTTTTTTATTGTTTAGTTAACCTTTACATAATGCCACGACAACTAATTGACACACAAATGATGTAAAGAAGTTAAAATAATTGGAAGACGAAGAAGAAGAAGTAACAGTTAAATTTGAAGTATTAATTCTTCATCCAATGATTAAAGATTACTAATTGTCTACTAAACAAATAATTAGATATTAGTGGTTTGACTAGAAAGAGTAGAAAATATGGCGTAATAACTTTAACACATAAAACACGAGTGAGGTAGAGTGCATAATTATATAACGTAAAATGTTTATCTAAAACCATATCACTGCTTACGTAAGATATTATTAAAATTAAAATCATGTGAACACTTTTTTCTTCTATACCTTTGGCTGCATGCGTTTCTCTTGCTCTAAAGATTCAACCTTAAATTTATATTGTTTTCAAATATTAACAACTCATAATTATTTGACACCAGAATAATGATAATATACTATATTAACATTATAAAAATAAACATAAATAAATATTATAATAAAATAAGTTTTTTAAAGTATTAAATGGAAGTAAGAGAAAGTTGACAGTCTCTAAATATCAGTGCCTTAAAAAAATAGTTGATGAGATATTAAAAAAATTGAAAAGTTAAGTTTAAAAATATCAATAAAAATTATGAAGGGAGAGTATTGAAATTAAAAGAAGCTCTCATAAGTCGAACTATAGAAGAAACAAACCAGCAAGAACGGCCCACCACAAACTCTGGGCCAAAGGCCCAATATATAACAATGCTATAACATAGAAGATCAAACAATTTTTCTTTGCTTAAAGATAATCTCCCAAATACGAAATTAATTATCACAACTAATATCACAAACATATAAGATCTATTTGGTCTTTGCTCACACGAAATTATTGTCGAACATAAATCACACATTTACATGTTAGTAATTTAATTATTTACACGTCACAGGTTTTACCAATTTAAAAAACTACCATTGGTCTCGAAATTATATAACTCATAACTATACTAAATATGATATTATTATTATAAATTACACAATTATGATAGAACTTGAAAATTAGTTCCATATTTATCCTTGTTGCTTAAATGCTTTGAAAAAAAAACAATAAACTAGCTAATTTTAACCTCTGTAAAACTTTTGGCTCCAAAAATACTTATCATTAAATCCAATGTTTAAAACAAAAGCTTATAAATAAGGACACCAACGAATGGATATCATTAGTGGAGCTTTTGGAAGTTAAATGAATTATAAATCAAAAAAGGATAAAATGCACAATTACTTAAAAAAAAGGGTGCAGAAAGAAAATAGAAGGATGTAGGAAGTAAAGCCGAGTTTTAATCAGTGAAATAGTTTGAATTTAGTTTATAAATTCGTCATTGGGCTGCAAATTGCTAATTAATAAGATCTTGTTATTCTCACCCCTGATTTTTCTACACTCACTTCCTAGTTTTTCAAAAATGTATTTAACAAAATAATTGAAAAAATTTAATTACAGTATAAGATATAATTTCAATATCGTCAAATCAATCATTTAATTTGTTTGAATGATGATACGAGATTATAGGAGTCAGATTAGTCACAAGTAGTTTGATGTTAATTAAATTTACTGATTTCTATATGATATTTAATTTCATTATTATTCTTATTATTATTATTATTAAATAAATTAATAATTAGTTATATTAAACCGTAAATCAAATTCTTACATCATTTTTTTTCTGGCATGTGCCCTTAAGCACACTTTTAACTATGTTCAAAGTTGTTTTTTAATGTCAGCTTTCAACATTTATTAGGCGAGAGATATTTTGTTATGTTTGTTTTTTCGTTTTCAACTTTTTCGTTCTCACATAATCTTTAATTAGTTGTCTATTTAAAAAAAAAGTTAAAATAAATTTTACGGAAAAATATATATATATGTATGTATATATATAATTTGGAATGACAAACAAGTTTGATTATTTTCACTAAATGTGTGTTAGATAACCAAATTGTCATACTCTTTAATAACGTTTACGTCATTATCTACAATAATTAAGGATTTATCGATGTCACCTTTAATAATGTAAATATAAATGTTCATAGTCAACACATTTTTAACAAGTCATATTTATGTTAAACACAATAATTCATATTTATCAAGATGTGAATAATAATATATCACTTCGTCAAAAATAAAATAAATAATAAAAAGTTGGTATAAAAATATAAAATATAAAATTTTGAATAATAAGTATATTTATAGACATTTAATTAAAAATTTAAAAGAGATTTAATTTAAAAAATTTAAAATTTATGACAGAGTTAAAAGTTAATTATGTATTGTTTTAATATAAAACTAGTGTAAACACAGGCGCTATCGCGCCTGTGTGTTCGCATTTTTTGAATTATATTAATAATTGATGATATTGTAATGTTATTAATTTAATAAACAAAATAACAAAATAAAAGTATATTTATAAAAAATAAAATAAAATATACGGAGAAAATAAGAGAAAAATAACTGTTGATGAATAGTAAGAGAAAAAAAGAAAAAGGAGATAAGTAAATAATTTTATAAAAACTTGTAAAAGTAACCGTTAATTTTTAAAAATTTAATAAATAATTAAATTATAAAGGGTAAAGTTGGAATTATGAAATGTGGACACAAAAGAGGGAATCCCCTTTATATATAGTTATAGATATTTCACATACAAAATAAAAAAGGGATAGAGTGAACTTAGAAAGAGGAAGGGGGTGAAGTAACAAAATCTTTATAAAGAATATTTGGGCCATATAATCCGTTCCAAGTTGCAAGGAGATTCTGTTCTTCGGATTTTGTGTAAACTGACGCAACTTTAACGTGCGCAAATATTTTTTGTCCAGAAACCGAAAAACCGTAAACGAAGGCGTTTTGTCACGTGCGACAAAATAGCTTGCACGTGGAAAGTGAAAATGAACAATATCGCGATATTTGAGACAGTGAAGAAGACTATTATCTTACCGTGTAAAAAGTTGCCACGTAGACTTACGCGGCGTGCACCGTAGGAAGTGTAGTTGAAAAACATGTGCTTTTGCAGCGTTGTAGGGTCAGAACTTCTTTGTTGCCTCATCCATTCAAATATCTACAGTTTTTGAATACCCGAATAGACGGTTTTACCCTCCATACTTATCCTCGCCGCGTCACCACTTTCTTTGATTTCCCAATTTGTCCCTTTTCTTACTTGCTTTACCTTCTTAAATTGGTTTCTATAAGAAAGGGAATCTAACCTTACAAATCACAATACGTAAATACAAAGGAAACAACGTAGATGACAGATATCCTTACCAAAATACACACGCCTCATCAGAGAAAAAAAGAAGAAGAAAGAAAATAGTTCAATATATGTTTTAATAGTAACATAAATTTATTTTATATTTTAGTAACAATTTTTTAAAATAAAAAGCATTAAAAATTATATATTTTTTTTACCTTCATAACTTATAGTAATTAAATCCATATAAGTATATATATTTCTTTATTAGTTCATCTGGTTAAGCTAGTACGTGTCAATGCCCAGAAGGGTACCCATTTTTTGATTTTTTTTTAACTGTTTTTCCCTGAGTCGGACTAGGGATGGCAAAAATACCCGTGCCCGTAGATATCTGCGGATAAAATCCGCGACGGATAATTACTACCCGCAGGTATTTATTACTCGCGGGTAGCGGGTAGCGGGTATTTTAATACCCGGTTATAAACGGGTCGGGTATGGGTATCATACTATCCGTACCTGCGGGTACCCGTTACCCGCAAAAAATTAAAATTAAAATTTAATTTATATTTTATTAAGTTAAATTTAATTAAAATTAGAAGTAACAGTACATTTTATTATGTTAAATTTAATTATAATTTAATTTAATTTATATTTTATTTTTATAATCTTATATTAAAAAATTTATAAAATACATATTTTTTTAAATATTTGTGGGTATCGGGTATCCACGGATACTCACGGGTTTTAAAAATATTCGCGGATATTTTTTAAACGGATACCCGGCGAATAAACGGACGGGTAACGTGCAAATTTTTTTTTAACGGGTCGGGTACGGGTATCATAATATCCGTGTCCGACCCGACCCGTTGTCATCCCAACATCGGATTAGTTCATTGAACCGAACAAGGGTATTAGTGTAAAATCATGTGTGGTAACTCAAAGGGGTAATCCCAGCACGTGCGAGGGACAGTGACGTAATTACACTTTTCGTCAATTTGGGAAGCTGTCCTTTTTCTCCTCCCCAACTTTCCTCTTAAGTGCCTATAAATGGTTGTTGTGAGTTCCGTTCTTCATTTCTTCATATCTCAAACACTTTTTCGCTCTAATTCAAATCATTCGATCTCTTCATCGCCTTCTCAAACAGTAAGTAAACCCACAAATCACTGTAAATTTTACCATTACCATTCTTTTAGTTATTAACTTAGAATCTTCCCTTTCTAGATTTATAATTGTAATCATTCTTTGTTATATATACGTTGGTTTTATTGGGATATACATAAGGTGTTGAACATAGGAAAAGTCTTGATTTTTAATAGCTTAGAGTGGTTTCATTTTCTGGGCTGTGGGTGTTTGCTCTTACCAAATGACTAGTGGTAGTTCTATTGGAATCTCTACCATGAGGCCTTGTTGTAGAATCTTTTGTAACTACAAAAGTCCATCGGTTTTTGGGTTTTCTCCAACCAAGTTCAGTGATTCAGCGATCAGGGGCTTGTTGTTCAGATCAGGTCATCACAAATCAACCCGTCGCTATAGATATAATACCTGTGATACTCAGATTGTAGGGTACATAAATGTGATCAAACCGAATCGGAGAGATTTTAGTGTTTCCGGTTCGAATTGGGGTCTTGCTAGGGATTTTAGCACTAGTGTTTGTATCAATATTGGTAGTTTTAGGCCTAGGGTTGTGTCCTTGATACCGCATGTAGCGTCGGATTTTAGAAACCAGTCTACATCGGTTGATTCTCACGCTCATGACACGAGCTTTGAGAAGATTTACATTCAGAGCGGCTTGAATGTGAAGCCATTGGTAATTGAAAAAATTGAGACTGATCAAGGTGTATTGGAGGAAGTATCTGAAGAAACATGTGGTGAGTCAAATGTCAATTTAGATAATTTGAAGGATTTGAGTGAGAATAAGGTTCAGAGCAAGGACTCTGAGGTTGAAAGGGAAGCTTGGAAGTTGCTTCGGGATGCTGTCGTCACATACTGTGGGAATCCAGTTGGGACCGTTGCAGCTAATGATTCCGCTGACAAACAACCGCTGAATTATGATCAAGTCTTTATCCGTGATTTTGTTCCATCAGCGCTTGCCTTTTTGCTCAATGGTGAAGGGGAAATTGTCAAGAATTTTCTACTTCACACATTGCAATTGCAGGTATGTTTTGGCCTTAATTGCTCAATTAGATTGTTTCTGCATACACTTGTTTTCTGTTCTTCTACATAATGGTTATGTCTACACCGCTATTTATGTTGTGTATACTCTGTTGAGATAATGTCATTTAGCTTTAATGCTGCATAACAAATAACAGATGTTCTTTTCTATCCATCAATATTGTATATTTCAAAGGAATTTACGGATAGATTGTTTCTTCTATGTGAACGAGAGAAAGATAAGACGTCATGTTTCTAGTTCTCATTGTCCCTCTTATTTTAAATTATCCTATGTTAGACATTACATAAGAAATGTCAAAGCGCATGTTGGGATTGACGTTAGAAAAGCCTAATCCATGGTTTGGCCAAAATCTTCCCTTTTTTGAAATTTTTTCTCAAACGTTGGTTTGGAGATTCTCAACTTCAAGCCAAACATTCTCTAAATGCTTCTCATCTACTGAACCTATTTCAGTTTTTCTTAACTTAAGAAACAAAGAATCCTTGTAAATGCTTCACTACTCACAAGCTAAGTTAACATGTAACCAACGAATGGGAGGGAAGGACTATTATTTAAAGTGTTGTCGACAAACATATAGATGATGTTCTTATTGGACTTGAATTAATTTCTTTTGGTGTACTTGTTTCTTATTAAAAGTTTATGTTTGCCAGAGTTGGGAGAAGACTGTTGACTGCTACAGCCCAGGTCAAGGGTTGATGCCAGCAAGCTTTAAGGTTAGAACTGTGCCTCTTGACGGTAGCAATGAAGCATTTGAGGAAGTTTTGGATCCTGATTTTGGGGAATCAGCTATTGGACGTGTTGCACCTGTCGATTCAGGTAACTTGTTTGTTGTTGTGGAAGCTTAAGACATTTTCTATTGCATTAAATGTAACGTACACTATCATTATTATGTTGTTCCTTTTCCGGATATAGTCTTGCTATATTTTTTCTTATTCAAAATTAGCTTAACATCTATATTTTTCAAATCATATTTAGGCCAACATTTTAAAGTTTATGCTACATTCTCCGTTACAGGTCTGTGGTGGATTATATTGTTGAGAGCTTACGGGAAATTAACGGGTGACTATACTTTGCAAGATAGAGTGGATGTCCAAACAGGCATAAGACTGATCCTTAAGCTGTGTCTGACTGATGGATTTGACATGTTTCCTTCTCTATTAGTCACCGATGGTTCCTGCATGATTGATAGAAGGATGGGCATTCATGGTCACCCTCTTGAGATCCAGGCAAGCTGATAACTACTTATCTCTATTTATATAAGCAAGTAGGAATTATCAGTTAATTTGCTCTTTCTATTGTATGGTACTCAAAGAGGATTTTTTTTTTCATTGATAATATATTAACTATCTCTATTCATGTAAGGAATTATCAGTTATTTTGTTCTTCATAATGTATAGTACTAAAAGAGGGAATTTTTTCCTTGATAGATAATATATGAATGTGCTTTTCTGCTTTGTATTTGGAGCAGAGTAGCATATTCTCAGTTAGATTATTTGAGCAAGAACAAGTGATGTCATTGAGATTCAACAAAACCTAATTATTTGACGTAGAACTCTTAGTTGAGAGTATGAAATGTATAAATTTTCATTTACTCATTGTTGGGCACAGACTGATGTAATTTTTCATATTGAAAATTAAAATTAATTCAGCGTTTGACGTTCAAAACGTGCATTATTCAATATCTACTACCTACCTAGTGTTTGCTACATCATTGTACAATTAGTCTTAAATTTGATTACAATCAGTTTTGGGCTGCGGCCTTGTTGACTCTTCAATATTCTATCCTCTTTCCCTCCTTTTTCATGTTGGTTACCGGGTGTCTGAATATATGTCTCTATACTTATAAATTTTCCCTTGGGTGGATTTGCACATCTGCAGGCGTTATTTTACTCGGCTTTACGCTGCTCCAGGGAGATGCTGATAGTCAATGATGCAACCAAGAGCCTGGTGGCTGCTGTTAGTAATCGCTTGAGTGCACTCTGCTTTCACATGAGAGAGTATTATTGGGTTGATATGAAGAAGATTAATGAAATCTACCGGTATAAGACGGAAGAGTATTCTACTGATGCTGTAAACAAGTTTAACATCTATCCAGAGCAAATTCCTTCATGGCTAGTGGACTGGATATCCGAGGATGGCGGATACTTCATTGGTAATGTGCAACCTGCTCATATGGACTTCAGGTTTTTCACACTTGGAAACCTTTGGGCCATTGTTTCTTCTTTAGGAACAACAAGCCAAAACCAGGGCATTTTAAATTTAATTGAAGCAAAATGGGATGATATTGTTGCTCAAATGCCTCTCAAGATTTGTTATCCAGCTCTGGAGAGTGAGGAATGGCGTATCATCACTGGATGTGACCCCAAGAACACGTAAGGATATTCTAAATTTCTTGTTTTTTTTTGAAATTCGCAGTGTTTATTGGCACAATCACTTGGATGCAAAAGTCAACAATTTGTGTGATGCAAACCATTGAAATAAATTGTCAATGATTCAATATCAATATCTTGCCAGAGATAGTTGTGTTTCCTTGTATTGTAAAGGTTTTGGCTGTTACCTTACTCTTGTTTGCTATTTATCTCTTCCTATGTCTCCTGCTCTAGATTACAAACTTTAATGATAATTTGTTAAACTGCTTGCAGCCCTTGGTCATATCATAATGGAGGATCTTGGCCAACGCTTCTCTGGCAGGTCAGTTGTATATTTGTTTGGATCAAGTCATCCCTGTGATTGTTTATTACTTCTTCTGGTTTTATGTACAAGAAGTTAATAATATTTAATTCATCAAGGCCAAATTCTATTTATAGTTTTTTCAACCAATTCGTGCGTGTTGGTTAATATGAATGCATCCACTTTCACCGTAAACGAGTGAATGTCTTGTTAATAGATTTCACAATAATTAAGGGTATAAAAACACTAAACGTTGACGATTAACACATATGTTTGCTATAATAGGATAAAAAAATGTTTTTATTTATTTCTTATACAAAGGAAGAGAGTAATGGACTCCAAAAAAAAAATTGTCAACTGATTTCTACTGGTGGTTTTCATTTTTTTATAAATTCAATCTAAAATATACCTATAAGATAAATTGAAGTACATATTTACACTTTTCTAGTTAGCATTAGTTAGCATGACAGCTATTATTAATTTTATCTTTTAAAACATATCATTTGGTATTTATATTAATTTACAGTTCTTTACTTCCTGTTTTCTGATAATTTTATGGCTAAATATATAAAGTAAATTACTCTTGGTTCGATGACGATTTAACATATACAGAATGTTTATGTCGTCCAATAACATGGATTTAAAAGTCATATTTGAATCAATTTCTAATTAGCTGGCAATGCAGAAAATTTAACATCGACTTTTGTTATTTTTGCTAACTAGTGTGATATGTTTAAACTTCAGTTCACATTAGCCTGCATGAAGATGGGAAGGCCCGACTTGGCACAGAAGGCTGTTGATTCAGCAGGGAAAAGGCTTTCATCGGATAAATGGCCCGAATATTACGACACACGAAATGGAAGGTTCATTGGGAAGCAATCACGGTTGATGCAGACATGGACCATTGCTGGTTTCTTGACCTCAAAGATGCTTCTAGAATATCCAGAAAAGGCTTCCTTGTTGTTTTGGGAGGAGGATTTTGAACTTCTTCAGAACTGTGTCTGCATGCTAAGCAAAACTGGTAGAAGGAAGTGTTCCCGTTTTGCTTCAAGGTCTCAGTTTCTTGTTTAGCGTCAACAATCTCCATTGTTTGGTGACTAATTTATTGCAATAATTGATGATGCCATTTTTCAGAACTAGCATGTTAACTATTTATATTGTTTGGTGACAACAGATAACAGTATAACAGTTATATTGCATCATTTATTTATGCGGGGTAACTCACTCCATGTCATGTATATCTTTGCCTTGGGAGTGTTCTACTTTTACTGCACCTGCTATGTGTGGCATGGCATAACTGTGTTTCATATATTTGAATTGTAGTTACACTAGTTCTACAAGAACCGTTATTGTACCACCAAAGTACTTCTGTAAATCTTGCTAATTGAAGGATTGATATATCTTGTGAGATAAATATTTTTGAACTATTTGGCAACTTTCTTTAGAACTGAAGAGTTAATAGAAAAAGGGAAATGTTTGTCTATCAAATATATAGCCATCAGAAGCGTGGTTGTCCATATGTCCAAATAATCGTGACAGTATTTGTTTGATGTCAATTTTTTTGTTGCATAAACATTTTGATACTCGTTGTTTGGCGGACAAATAAGAGATTAATATCGTTAAAAAAAATGTAGTAGTTGAAGTTAGCATAGCAGATACATAGAAGTAAGAGATTGATAATTTTTGTTAGAAGGAAAGAAGAGAAAGAGAATTTATGATGATTGGTGGAAAAGAGTACAGAGAGGTAGGTTATCTTAGTAGGGTTAATGAGTGGAAAAAAATGTTGACAGATATGGGGAGGCAGAGGAAGAGAGTGAGTGGTGGTCAGCGTTTGCAGTTTCTGAAAAGCTGAAGGCGTGTGTCTCCAAGCCTGAGAGAATATGTGGCTTTCTTGTATTCGGCCCAAGTGAATGGTCGGAAGAGAGAGGGGCTCTGAGGTGTCACCATAACTGAGGGAGCAACGATGGTTTGATGCAGAGGTGGAGCCCCAAAATATGCCACTGACATTCTACACTTGTGTGAGTTCGTCATTGCCCTGTGTCTCACGCTCACAAATCTTCCATTTGTCATAACCTTAACACAACACCAACACCCACATAACATAATCAATCATTCATTTCTTACACTTGTCATTAATTTCATTCAAATGTTCCCCTTGACTCAAATTCAGTTCAGTGAAAAGAAAAGAAAAAAATACATTGATTCCCATGTCATTTCACCTCACTTCACTTCCCATCAACTTTTAAGATTTTTTTTTCTCTTTCTGTGCCAGCATACAAAGCAGGCCCCCCCACTCCCCCTTTTTTTTCTCCTTTGCAAATCGAATCAACCCTCTGTGTTCTGTTCTCTTCTCTCTTCTGTGGGGTTCAAAAGACTAAACCTTTCACCTTATTATTCTCACAACTCATCATTATAATGAAAATGCATTAGAGTTAGTTTTAGTTTCTTGATTAGATAGATAGATAGATGCAGAGAGAGAGAGAGAAAGATAGAGAGATAGAGATAGGTACCTGTAGTACATCACCGACGTTGACATAGAATGCAGAGGGGTCAGGTGTGACTGGGATCCAGACCCCATCTGGAAGAGAAATCTGGAGGCCTCCGACGTCGTTGGATCGGAGAATGGTGAGGATCTGAGGGTCAGAATGCTCCCCAAAGCCAACCTTGGTAATTTGTGATGACTTGTCCTTATCTCTGTTAATTATAGGTGGGTAGTGATTGAGTCTCAGCACTGAGTCACTTTCACCATCCCTTATCAATCTGCTGAAAACCCTAGTGTCCGGGACCCCCAGCTCCTCTGCCATCACCTCCAATATCTCACATGCTAGCTCTTTCACTGCTTCTGTGTATGCACTCAACCTTTTCCTGCATCATCCCATTCATATCACACACTAATTCTATTTTAACTTTTCCCTTTAAAAAACTATATCTACATTTCCTCTACATTCACTTCACATCTATTTTTCTTATAAAACTATAAACATGTCTTCTTCTTCTTTTTATTGTGTTTAGGTAAGGAATAATCATACACATGACGACTCCCTTAAAAGTACCCAAGTTGGAGGTTGTGTAAGGAAGACAAATATAATTTTTTAGTTACCAAGAATAAAATTATAATTGTCCCTTTCTTAAGGGGAATACCATCGTCAAAACACTGATAATACCAACTCAAGTTGTAGCATTATGTCAGAATAATGAGTTGCAACATGCCATTTTTTGAAATACTGGTTATTGGTTGACTCAGTTTTATGACTTGTACGTTCAAAGGGAAAACATTGCAACCATTATTCTCTCTCCCTTCTTTGCTGGCCAGTCAGATACAACTCACACCATTGTACTTCCAAAAGCGTTATACTTATTCATTGAACGCTGCTAGTAACACTGTCTGCTTCAATTTTTTTTCTTTCTATATTATATTAAATTAAATAATACATGATATCCATTAAGTAAAAATTAACTAATATTTTAATAAGATCTTCTATTTTAATCATATCTATTCATCAAATGATAATGATATTTAAGCTTCAGACCTTACTCTAAGAACAACGAATCCACTTCTACATTGTTGGTTGGTGTATGGCATAAACTGATGAATTTATATATGTATGTATTATGTAATGCATGTGTATACAGATTTTTGTTATTATATTAAAGTTAAAAATAAATATACGTACCACTTCAATACTATTACGAGATTATGAATTAAAGTCTGAATATGTAAACTTGAGCAGATGTTATTAAATATGTGATACTATAATCTGTTCTGATAATTTCGTGTATAGTATAGCATGCAGCTAATAAATATGTATAGTATTTGAGATAACAGAAATGAGCAAAGTTAGGATCTGTGGAATGGTAAAGGGTGAGATAATTGGCAGAAGAAATTGTTGAAAAATATGATATGAAAAAGGAACATGCAGTAAATATATAAATGGTGGTGAGAGAGAGAGAGATGATGCATATGATGGATATACCTGAGATTTAATGGGTCAGTGGATATGGTTTTGGAAATGTGAGCAATGGAGTCAGTGGTGGCACTGAGGAGAAGGTACTCCACCTCACCCATGTCTCCATTCACACCTATGTTCTTGCACCCATATGCAGGTGCCGCCATTTTCTTTTCCAACATCGGTTTCCCAAAGAAACCGAAACCTGCTTCTTCAGTTTTCGCTATAACTTCGTTGCTGATACCGTGGTTTATCACTTTGAAGAAACCGTATTCTTCGCACGCTTTCACGATCACCTTCGCCACCTCCGCCCTCTCGCCTGAGAAGTCCACCACCGGAACCTCACTGGGGATAATCCCTTCGCTCTTCATTGCCTTTGGGGCAGCCAACACCATCTTTATAGATAGATATATCTGTTACTCAATGAAGGTGGAAGAAGAAGAAGAAGAAGAAGAAGAAAGGTGGTGAATTGTGAGTGGAGATAGTGGCCTATTTATGCACCAAGGATAGGAGAGAATCAATGGAGGAAGAGATTAAAATAATAATCTATATGTTAAACACAATTTAAAATTCAAATTACAGATACAAAAAGATACACAAATAATATTAGTTCTTATAAGTATAATAAAAATGGCGAGAATGATATATGAACTCAGAATCTAATACTCAAAATAATTCTAACCTAAAGATTGCTTATATTATTATTTAATTATATAAACTATTATTATAGTATCTAAAAGAGTTATAACTGCTGTAATTTCTTATTGAATAGTGTGGTAAAATTCGTTCGTTTAACATGAGTTGATGCTATATATGTATTTCAATTAGAGATGAGTTTTTTTTTTTTTTATTTAATCATAAATTATGATATGATTTATTCAGATAATTATTATAAGACAAGACTGAACAAATTTATTATATATGATAGTTTGTTATTAAATGTTAATACTATAAAATATTTATAAACTTAATAGTTTTTAATTAACTAATATTATAGAAAATATATTGATATCGAAATTGAAATTCATCTGATTTAAAATCGTTGAAGGGGAATGGATGAAATGTGTACTTCATGTGGATGTGGGTGAAATTTATAGTTAAAAAATGAAGTACATGGAAGTAGGAAAATTCCCAGAAAAGAACGTTGACTTTCTACACACTTTGTTGACTCCCCCATCAACCTTTGTTATTCTCTTTTTGACTTCCTATACACATTTTCTCTCTTCATTGCTCACTTCACGTGCCAAATCTATGCCAAGAGTGAACAAAAATTAAGAATGATTCTTCAATTTTTTTAACCTTCTATACACTAATGTTTCATCCATTCACACTAGTAAGTAATATTTGTTTAGGGTTGTTGAAGATGGGTTTGAAAATGAAAGTAATATATAAGGTGGTTTAGGTTTAGGTTTAGGGTTTCCATGCACACTTGCTTTAGAAACAGGGCTTCACGTTCCCACAGAATCGATATCATAGGACGAAGGCTTTGCTGTTTAGGGTCACCCTAATTATATAGGAACGCCAGCTAACATTATAATCCTACACGTCCCTATCAAATCCTAGTGTCCTCAAAAAAGGGTGATAAGGGTACCCATTTTCTGAACTTCAACACACTTTCAATTCATTTGTTTGTTTACACTTCCCTTTCTTGGTTGCCCTATTTGTATCCAAATCCTTTTCTTTTCATTTATCATTCTTCCCTCTTTTGAATATTTCAATCATGGAATTGCCAATTCAGTGTGCTATCACCAGGTCATCACACTCAACTATCAATGTTAAAGGCCCCATTTTCAACCACACTCATTCTATCAATAAACTAACCTAATTTAATGCATTATATATTTTATTGATAATGACTACAAATAAAATGAGTTTATAATATACACAAATACAAAATTAATTTTATATGATTGAATTAAATTTAAAATTTATTTTTTAATACTTTTCTTATTTAATTTCTTAAAAAACAAAATCCAAACATGTGGGTTTATTTACACTTGTTAAGATGATTAAATAGTAAAATAATTAGACCTAAAAATGGCAGAAAAACTGGTCTTTTTTTTTCATTTTCTTCTTTGACTTATAACAGTGTTGGAATGCGTAATAATTATTTAATACATAAAGTGTGGTTATGATGTGATACTGTAGAAAAGGAGTAAGTGAGTGAGAATTTAAAAATGATAAATATACAGTATTATTTGTGTAAAGTACTGAAGATATTTTAAAGCTGAGTACGACCTGTAGCTGTACAATTTAAGTATATGATATTATTAGGACATGTAGCTATTGTATTCTTTGAATATGCAAGAATTATTTATTTAAGTTTAATATTAGTTTAGTAGCTTAATCTCAGAAAGAATCGTTAGTACCATTCAGATAAACCAAATGCTAAACAATTAATGTATTCATGACTTGTACTTACAAACATTGAAGAGGTTGACTTAGTTTTAAAAAAAATTAAGTAATTCTTATATCTGAATCTCATTACACAGAAAAAGTTGAACAATTTATGAAAGAGAACTTAGACATTTGTTTTTTGGATTATGCTCTTCGTCTTCATTTAGTTTTGTTTTAGAAAAAACGAATTATTTGGTTCTGGTATAAGTTTTTGAGTAGAAATGGATAGAAAAGATATATGAAAGGTAAAATAATTGAATTTAATTTCGTGGAGCCTGCTAAAAAAATACTTTATTGCTAAATTGATACGAAATAAGAGGGAAAACATCCTCTTTGTTTCATTTTTTTTTTTCTTAAAAACGAAATATGTTTTTATAACTTCTTTTTAAAAACATTCTTTTTCGTTAAGAACACTATTCTTTTTAATGAGTATACACATATTAAGCATCAATCACAAGCTGACCTGGTTGGATACACATGACATTCATGTGAAAATCAAATTAAGTTTAAATTTTGGAGATAAAATATCGTACTAATGAAAATAACACATCTTGAAAAATTTCATCTCATCGAAGATAATTTATAGGATGAGTGTTAGTGACTATATAATGGATCTTAAGACTATGATGTTCCTTATCTCAAGTCAAAGATACTTTGAGCTAGTGTTTGACTTTTTTATTCTCCTATAGTATGATGTTGTGAGGTGTAACTAAATTTTTGCTCTGAATAGTGTAAGTATACTTAGATTGAAAGGGTAGAGAGTGTTTTAATTTGCATATAGTGATTATTCGTGGTTTTTCTCCATATTTAGAATTTACACATTATATTCTTGTATTTCTTGTTTTTATCTTATTTTTTTATTAATAGAATGATTATCGAGAATAAAAGACGGTAATATTCTTAATTAATGATGTGTTTTTTCCAACATAAAAAAAAGTATTTTGTATTTTTTACATAATTTAATTAAATATACTTTTTAAGTTAAACATTAATACCACTATATTCATTTTCTTTATTTATAAAAAAACAAACACATATAAAAATATTTTCAACAAATTATGTATATTAAAACAATCAAACTATGTAGACCGTGCGATGTATACTTATATGAATCGCTTATCAATGTTTTATACTTTAAATTTGAAACAGTGCAATGTTAGGTTTATCGAAGAGAACAATAATTGACCAAGTGCCGGATTAAAAAAAAACAGCGGCTAATAATGTTAATTAGGATATCTTGAACCAAGATCAAACTCTGTAAAAAAAAGTTTGAGATACCAAATTTTAATTTAATTTTTTTGTTGAGGTTGTGGTAGGTTTGCTTTTTCCCATGCAGTGAATGAGAAGATTATCCCATACTTCCATGTCAAAAGCTATTACAAAACAAAAATTCATATAAACTATAGTAAGTTCCTTTTCCACTTTTCCAGCTTCATCTCGATGAGTCTAATCTTCGAACAACATGCACTATTTATCTACCTTTTTTTGTAGTTCTAATTTTAAACATTCATCTTTGTTTCATAAAGAGCAAACAAATACAAACCAGAACAAATACAAACCAGAACAAGATAAAGAAAAAATAATTCATACGTTGTTGTTCCTTATTATTGTGTGTTTAATTTTTAACTTCATTAAGTTTTAATTACATTGTAAATTTAATGTTTCGTCACATCCAATAAGTCTTACATTATTTAGAAGTCCAAGTCAAGCATAGTTTAAATATTTTTACCACCTTTCATTCTTCAAAACATTTATTTATGAATAAAACTGTGATGAAATTTACGCTATTCTAAAGCGAACAATAATACCTTGGAAATATTATTCCTAACGACTTTTAGATAGACTTGTATCAAATCAGAACATTTGAATTATTTATAATTCCTATTTTATTAAAATATTTCTATTAAGCGTTTACTATATTCTTTATATTTTCTTGTAAGAATGTTTTGTTTATTTTACCGCATATATATGGTTACAACTTATGTTTTAATTTTTTTTAACTTATTAATTACCTAATTTATTTGTTTCTCTAATTTATCTAACTTGTTGGTTAATATTATTTTCAATCTAAAATCGTAAGATAATAAATTTATAAATTTTCTATTTTATAATATTTTAAATTCTTTTATCTATATAATATAAAATTTTGATTTATACTTAAATTCTTTAATTAAGTTGTTTTTATAGAAAATCTAAATCTTTTATTTTGGGGTTAAATATGTTTTTGTCCCTCAAGTTTCAGCGAAATTTGAAATTAGTCTCTCATCAAAACTTTTGACCAATTTAGTCCTTCATCTTTAAAAATGTGTGAATTTAGTCCTTTTAACCGAATTTTGTTAAGTTTATCTAACGTTTCTAGCGCATTTCATGATAGTATTTGACTTATTTACACTGTTTGACACATTTTTGCTTTAATGTTAACTTAAATATTATCATAAAATGCGTTTAAAATGTCAAATAAACTTAATAAAATTTGGTAAGAAGGACTAAATTCACGCATTTTTAAAGATGAAGGACTAAATTGGTATAAAGTTTCGAAGAGAAACTAATTTCAAAATTCACTGAAACTTGAGGGACAAAAACATATTTAACCCTTTATTTTGAGATGTATACGTGATGTTCCATTGGACATGAATTGAATGGGTGTTTTGATATATGATATGAAGATTAATAATATAATAATGTGGTTGATTGTTTGGAGGTAGATAGATGGTAGGGAGTTAGGGTCGTCCTTGTAGTTATAGGGTATGGTTTGGTAAATAGGGGTCCAGATAGAGTCCTCTTTGCCTTTGCCCTTCAATTATTAATACACCATATACAATTATTATCCAACAAAAGCGATAGTACACTGTGTATTATATCACCCTAATAATTGCAACCCTAGTACACTCTTTCTATACCATCTCTTTCTCCTAATTAACTTTTCTTTTTATTCTCAATCTTATAAAATTTATTCTTTCATGTAATCAGATAATCAGATGTCAATAACATACTATTGGTTAATCATAAACTAGTGTTTCATAACTTTATTATATGACATTCATCGTAAAAAAAATTATATTATAAACACAAACACATACGTGTG
>Ga0214545_1002861_pt1 | contig 33109 bp, 22 predicted proteins | sample CNSS4metaG_FD_160064 | JGI IMG/M metagenome (GOLD analysis project Ga0214545, IMG submission 160064) | Root nodule microbial communities from cowpea collected in UCLA plant growth center, Los Angeles, California, USA - CNSS4 | ecosystem: Host-associated > Plants > Roots > Nodule | place: USA...
TTTATTTTTTTTATATACAGGCGCCTTTTTTTATTACAAAATTAGAAAATTAATTTAAAAAAGCAATAAAAATATCTTAAAATTAATATATAAAAAAGTTTTACATTAAAGTTGAAATCTAATATTTAAATACATTTGTGACCTCCAGTGCCACATGGAGGTTGTTGTTCGTGTTCTTCATCTCGTCTTTATTGTCATCTTCGTCCTGTTGTATTTGAGGAAAGGGGATCTGTAAAAAGGTGTTGTTGGACTGGTGGAGAATAGAAAGGCATTGATGATAATGGTCATAGATTATATGTAGATGGTGAGACCATAGTTGACGTGCCAAACATGTGTGATGGTCCAACACCATATCTTGACTGAGATAGAATTAATGCGTATGATGTACAAAATCCGCAGAATACCCGACATGGGCTGGGTAGGATTGTGAAGGAGGCTGGTAGGATTGTGAAGGAGGCTGAGAAGGTTCTTGTGGAGTATCATACTGTTAACATAAGTAGTATGGTTATTGTTCTCGGGGGGAGAAGGAGACCTTATCGGATTGCCTCGAGTCCTCCTTGAACAGAGTCTATGTTTTCTCCACTCGTTTCTTATCCCTTTCCTAGGCCCCCTTTTCCCCTTTTTATATCCTTGTCGCCCCTGGTCGTGGTCCAGTTTCCCTAAACATCGTGGAGGGTAAGTTACCAAGGATTTAGGAGGTAGTGGTCAGCTTTCCCGAATATACCGAGTATTTCGATTTCTCGATGTGGCAGACAGGTCAAGAGCGAGCCTTCTAGTTGACGCGTTGCGAAAAGTTCGGCTGATTAGACCGAGTAAAGATCGGCTCAGCCAGGGGTACATTAACCCTCCGACCTTGAATCCCAACTGTTGTGGATGAGAGAGTCGTTACAACTTCCCTGGCGCGTGATTTTCAAAATTTTGACTGTGATTGACTGACGGGATGCCACGTGTCCTATGTTTGATGGGGGTTTTTCTGTTTTGCAATCTGTAACCGCCGCTTTGTCTTGTCCGCATTTATGACTCTGTATAAGAGGTTTTCAAATGCTCTTTCTTCCCATTTTCTTCGTTGGTGCCTTTTCATCTCCTTCAAGTTTCATTTTCTGCATTCTCTCGCCTCTTTTGTTTTGGTTAAACGACTTTGATTAGGTATGCTCTTTTATTCCTTTCTCTCTTCGTTCCATCATGATATGAGAATCGTTAGAGGTTTCGATTGGGTACTATGGTAGTGTGGCTTCGACTAGGTTTCGCTTTTGGGAATGTTGTTTCGACTAGGGTTTTGCTTTTGGAAAAAAAGGGGATAGTTTCGTTGGAATTTTTGTAGTGTTTCGTGTTTTCGTTTGTAGGTCTTTTCATAGATGATGGGCTTTAGCGATTTTTCCTGTTTTGGTGATTTTGCAGTTTTCTTTTTCGTCGTTGTTGATGAGAGGGGAATGCTCTCTTGATACTGGTATTAACTGCGATATTGGGTAGAGTAAGATTTCTTTTGGCTTCAAGTGTTTGACGGGATTTTTGATTGGAGCGATGACCACTTCCTATGACGATTTCTATCCATGGGCGCCCCTAGCTCTTCGGCGAGAATGTTCGTGCTTCACCTCGGATCACTTCATAACTCAGTATCGCCGAGGCTAGCAACTATGTCAGAGTAACGAGCAGGACGTCTTGGTAGCTCGATGTGAGTTGGATGAGCCCGTCTACGCTAACGCTTCCACTGATCCTTCAGGCCCCTTCTGCTTTTTCTATTCGACCTTGTTTTCAAAAGTGGGTTTGCGCTTGCCCTTGAGTTTCTTTGAAAAGGAGTTGTTAACAGTGCTGAACGTTGCTCCAGCTCAACTTCACCCAAATAGTTAGGCCTTTGTCTGGGCATTTTATGTGTTGTGCACACATTTTGGCGTGGTTCTGACGTTTAACGCCTTTTTATATTTCTTTGAGATGAAGAAACCTCATAAGCATATGTGGTCGTCATTGAGTAGCGTTGGGGGTAGAGGGTTACTGAATTTATTTCAATCATCATACAAAGGTTTTAAAGGTGGCTTTTTGAAGATAAGAGCTCCCCCACACAAGGCGGATTTATTGGAGGGCTTCCTGCTTTATTGGACACAAAATCCAAATAACACGAGTGCACGACAGCTATCCGATCTTACATCGGTAGAGAAATAGTACTGCCTCATGTTAGAGCAGTTAAAGGCTGTCTTTGACACCAAGCAGCTCCTGGAGCTGGAGTTTCAACCGACTAGTCTAAAGCGTTACATCGGTATATGTTTGCGAGATACTCATCAGTATGGATTTTATTTTTGTTTTTGACGTGGTTTGTGGCTTTTTGCAGATTGCAGAATGGGAATGTCAAAACAGGATCTAGCCAAACGATTCAGGGCCCTGAGAAGTTCTTCTCAGACTTCACTTGCACAGGCGATTCCTCTTGCTCAAGAGGGCGTGACAGTGGTATCCGATGAAGAGGCTACTCAATCTGGTCCAAACCTTAAAAGGCGACGCCCCCTGAGCCGAGCAGAAGCGGTGGTAGACGAGACTGCTGGGGTCTCTGTTCGGTCCGAGCGTACTTTGTCCTCAAAAGGTCCGCTGCTGCAGGAGGGGTCGAGTAGTGTATGCTACAGCTTTTGGGATTCTTAGTTTAACAATAGAGCACATAGCCGAGCACATAACGTTTTCGATGGTGATCTGCACTGTCTCTTGAATCAAGAGGTCGACGTACTTCAAGAAGACATAGACGGGTTCCTCCATAAGACTGAGGTTTCGGTGGCTGCTCTGTGTGACAAGCTAAGTCGTGCGAGTGTTGTGGAAAAGGATCGAGCTGCGGAGTTAGCTCTGTTTAAAGCACAGTTAAACACTGCGAAGGAGGAGGTGGCTCGACTTTCCAGTGAGATGGAAGGTTTGCAGGGACTCAAGGCAAAGTTGAAAGAGCGGGGGGAGAGGATAGAAGAGCTAGAGGTCGAGTTGCAGCGAGTGAAGGAAGAGTTTGTCGAGAAGGAGAAGTCTTAGCTGGCCCTGGAGGAGAAACTGGCGAACGAAGCTGCTGCTACGTACGGAGTGGGTTTTGAAGCCGCACTGGAGCAGGTATGACTGCTGTGTCCTTCAGCGGATGTCTCGGCGGCTGATGCTAGCAAGATCGTCCGCGACGGTCGCTTGGTGGAGGAGTAAATCTTTTAGAACATGCTCTTTATCTAATATTTTGTAAACCTTGACAATGTTCCTAGTGCCTATGTTTCATCATATAGCTAGTAGGAAAGAATACGCTATTTTTAAAGTATTATCGTACCTGTTTTGAGAATTCTATTTGCGTCTTGATGATTTTGATGTCGAGCTCCGTTTTTGAGAATTTTACTTGCGTCTTGATGATTTTGATGTCGGGCTCCGTTGTTGAGCTAGGTTGGTAACCCTCAGGCTTGATAACCTTTAATGCGGAACTTGCTAACCCTTAGTGTGGATTAAAAACCGCGCGTGAATCCATCGAATCGGACCGAGCGAGAGTTCGAATACGGATTTAAGTCCGACCCCGAGCCGAGCTTAGGGGGTTTTGTCGAATACGGATTTAAATCCGACCCCGAGCCGAGCTCAGGGGATTTTGTCGAATACGGATTTAAATCTGACCTCGAGCCGTAGGGGATTTTGTCGAATACGGATTTAAATCCGACCCCGAGCCGAGCTTAGGGGATTTTGTCGAATACGGATTTAAGTCCGACCCCGAGCCGAGCTTAGGGGATTTTGTCGAAAAACGGATTTAAATCCGACCCCAAGCTGAGCTTAGGGGATTTTGTCGAATACAAAATTTTAGGAACTAAATTTATTTGATTTGTCTGTCGACCTCGTTAAAAAACCCTTTGTTCCTAGTAAAAAGGGAAAAAGAGTGTCGGTGAGAATACATGAATTTCAACTGAAAAAGAAACGTAAATTCCTAGCGTTCCATGTGCGTGGTATACGAGCTCCGTCCAACGTTTCGAGATGATAAGCGCCCTTTCCGAGGGCTTGTTTGATCCTGAACGGTCCTGTCCATTTTGGGGAAAGTTTATGCTCGAGTTGTAGTGGGTGAGCTCTCCGGAGCACTAAGCCGCCTTGTAGAAATGCTCGAGGCTTGATCTTCGTTTTATACTGGGCTTCAATTTTTCTTCTCACTGCCTCACTGTTGATCCGTGCTTGATCGCGAACCTCTTCTAACTTGTCAAGATTGATTCGGAGGTCTTTGTCCGATGAGGCTGCGTTGAAAACTTGCACTCTTCAGCTCGGTTGGGAGATTTCTATGGGCAACATTGCATCTGCTCCATAAACCAGACAAAATGGAGACTCTCGAGTTGTGGTTTGAGGTGTGGTGTGATAGGATAACAGTATGCCAGGCAATAATTTCGGCCAATTACTTCTGGAAGAACATACCTTCCTTCGAATGACCCTTAAGATAATTTTGTTTGCAGCTTCTGCTTGTCCATTGGTTTGTGGGTGCTCCACAGAGGAGAAGGATTGTTGGATTCCCCATTCTCTGCACACCTCCCAGAACAATGTGCTATTGAATTGGGTTCCATTGTCAGATACTAGTCGTCGAGGCACTCCGAAGCGACATATGATATTTTGCCACACGAATTTTTTGATCCGAAGCGCCGAGATCTGCGCCACCGCTTCGACTTCTATTCTCTTATTAAAATATTCGATCGCTACTATTAGGAATTTAACTTGTCGTTGTGCCACGGGAAATGGTCCGAGGACGTCGATTCCCCATGTATGGAACGACCAGGGAGATGAGATCAAATGTAATTGTTCTGGCGCAGTATGGTGCCAATCTGAGTGTATTTGGCACTGATTGCACTTTCTCGTATGTTCCAGACAGTCCCTTTGGAGTGTGGGCCAAAAGTAACCTGCTCGGATTATTTTTGTACTCAATGCGCGACCTCCAATATGACTGCCGCAAATGCCCTCATGAAGGTCAGACATGATTCGTGTATAATCTTTTTTGTCGACGCAAGCGAGCAGAGGTCGCGAAAAAGCAAATCTGAATAACCGCCCATCTATTAGGGTGTACCTTGCAGCGTTTTTCTTGATGATGCTCGCTTCCTCTGGGTTTTGGGGGAGTTGCTCGTTGGCTAGATATGTGATGTATGGCATCGTCCAGGATGATGATGCTTCAGATGAGGCCACTTCAGTAGAATTTATGTGGGTTGTAGCGTCAACAGCGGGTTCGCTCGAGTTTACGCGTGGAGTAATCAGAGTCTCTCGTATTACTGACTTATGATGTTCAGGTCGGGAGTTACTTGCTAGTTTTGCCAAAAGGTCGGTGCGACTATTTTGTTCTCGTGGAACGTGTATGAGTTTGAAGGATGAGAAGAACGAACTAAGATGATGCACGAACTTCAGGTAGCACGCCAATTGAGGGTCCCGTGCTTGGTACTCTTCAGACACCTGACCTGTGATAAGCTTGGAATCGGTCTTTGCTAGTAGCTGTGACACCCCGAGTTCCTTGGCCAGGAGCATTCCGGCGATAAGGGCCTCGTATTCGGCCTGGTTGTTACTAGTTCAGAAAGCAAACTTTAGCGCTTGTTTTATCATGTTGCCTTCTGGGTCCTCTAGGATGACCCCTGCTCCACTGCCTTTTGTGCTGGACGCACCATCGATTGAGAGAGTCCACAGGCATTTGGATTCTAGGGTGTCCATTCGTCCGGTCGTCGACGTTAGCTCAGCTACAAAGTCGACGAGGATCTGCGCTTTAATGGGTCCTCGAGGTTCGTAGTTGATGTTATATTGGGAGAGCTCTATTGCCCATTTCACCAGGCGCTCGGAGATATCGGGCTTTTGTAATATCTGTTTCAACGGCTGATCGGTCATGATAATAATAGAATGGGCCTGGAAATAATGTCGTAACCTTCGCGATGTGAACACGATCGCTAAAGCTGCCTTTTCGATTCCTTGATACCGTGCCTCTACCCCTCTTAACGTTTTGCTGGTGAAGTATATCGGCTTTTGTTCGTTTTCTTGTTGCTGAACAAGCACTGTACTGAGTTCCAGGTCGGTTATGGTGAAGTATAATTTTAATGGGATCCCTTGTATAGGTCGGCGCAGGACGGGTGGGGAGGCCAGGTAGGCCTTCATCTGTTGGAAAGCTTCTTCACATTTATCATCCCACTGGAAGCCTACATTTTTTCGTAAACAACGAAAGTATGGGTGACCTCGATCTCCTCATCGGGGTAGGAACCGCGATAAGGAAGCCATGCGTCTTGTGAGCCCTTAGACCTCCTTGATATTGCGTGGACTCCTCATGTTTATTATAGCCGCGCACTTATCTGGGTTTGCCTCGATCCCTCTTTTCGTCAGCAAGAAACCGAGAAACTTTCCTGCTCTCACACCAAATACACATTTGTCTGGATTGAGCTTCAAACCGTATTTGTTGATGGTTGTAAAGAGCTCGGATAGGTCGGCAGAGTGATCAGTTGGTTGCGTGGAGGTAACGACCATATCATCCACGTATACTTGAACATTGCGTCCGATCAGAGGGCTCAAAATTTTGTCCATCAGCCTCTGGTAAGTGGCTCCAGCGTTTTTTAAACCGAAAGGCATTACCTTATAGCAATAATTGGAAGCCTCGCCTATGAAAGCCGTTTTGTCCACGTCTGCGGGGTGCATGGCTATCTGGTTGTAGCCGGAGTATGCGTCTAAAAAGCTGAGCATACCTCGGCCGGAAGCGTAGTCCACTAACGTGTCGATGTTTGGAAGAGGGTACGAATCCTTTGGACAGGCATTGTTGAGATCCGTAAAATCTACACACATGCACCATTTTCCGTTACTCTTCTTAACCAGGACGACATTGGCTAACCACTCAGGGTATTGGATTTCACGTATGTGACCCACTGACAGGAGCTTCGCAGTTTCTGTTCGGACGGCTTTAAGTTTTTCTGGCGACATCTTTCTTCTGCGTTGCATTTTAGGTTTTGCCGTGAGATTCACGTTTTGCTTGTGGCTCATAAAATCTGGGTCTATCCCGACCATGTTGCTAGGTTGCCAGGCGAAGGAGGCCGAATTGCTCCGGATGACGTCCAGGAGCTTCTGCTCAGTGTCGGCGTCTAGGTCATCTCCGATCTTGACGACGTGCCCTTTGCCAATTTCAATTTGCTTGGTTCTCCCCACTGGCTGGGGTCTGTGCTCTTTCCAGGATCCTTGCGATTCGGCGACGGGAAGTACTGCCTCGGAGGAGACGGCGATAGTGTAAGTAGATCGCCGCATCTTGAGACTATTCTTGTAACATTTCCTGGCGGTGGCCTGGTCCACCTTTAAGGTGACGATCTTGCCCTCGGTAGTCGGGAACTTGACTTTGAGATGGCTGGTGGAGATGATAGCTTCGAGTCGATTAAGCGACGGTCGCCCTAGCAAGACATTGTAAGATGAAGGTGATTGGACGACTATGAAGCGTATGGTGATGGTTTTTGAAGCATCCTCGTTCTCGTCGGCAACAAATGTGGTGCGTAGATCAACGTATCCCCTCACTGCTACAGGATCGCCGGAAAAACCTACCAGCATGCCATCAAATGGTCTTAGTTGATCCAACGGTATATTGAGGCCTTGGAAGGCTGACCAGAACATAACGTCGACTGAGCTGCCCTGGTCTACTAGGACGCGGTGGACCCTTCTTTCCATCGCGATTATGGATATGACCACAGGGTCATCTTCATGGGGAACGATGTCTGACCGGTCGACATCAGAGAATGTGATTTCTGGTGTTGGGGATCGAGCGGGTATCATAGTCGTCGTCATTATACTCCTGCAATATCGCTTCCTGCTTGCTGATGTAGTGCCGCCTCTAGAAAATCTCCCTGCGATTGTCAACAAATCACCTAGGACAAGGATTTTTTGAGGAGTTTGGGTTTGGGATGCTTGCTTGTCTTTTTGTGGTGGTCGGAGGTATTTATCGAGGTGTCCCTTATCTTTTAGCCGTAGCAGCTGTTCCGTCAACGTAAAGCATCGTTCTGTGTCGTGGCCCCAGGCTTGATGGAATTCGCACCAGGTTTTCTGATCACGGCCCAACGTTCTTGTGGTTGGTTCGGGAAAATGGAGATGTACATTGACATCGACGTCTTTCAGAACGTCGATTTTGGCGGATTTGAGTCGTAGCTAAGAACGAAAGTTGTTACTTCGCCCTGTTCGATTGACAATGGAAGTTTGGGCGACGTAAGGTGTATACCTCCAATCCAGTTGTCTGACCTTGTCGATATCGTCGTACCTTTTCCGAGGGGCTTTCGTCTTGGCATCGCCCTACGATCTACGTTCCAAACGTCGCTTGTCGCGCATCACCTCATCGGCCTCTATGTGAATAGATGCCCTGGCCCTAATTTTAGCTAATGAGACGACCGGATTTCTGACTAGAGAATCACTAAATGTGTTGGCGCGTAGACCTTTGAGAAAGGCGTCCACCAGAATTTCTTCGTCTGGATTAGAGATGTTCGTGCTGGCGTCACAAAAGCGGTTTATATACTCTCGGAGGGGTTCATCTGATCCTTGTCTTATGTCAAAGAGGTCTACAATTCGTGGCGGTTTTGCTCTGTTCGCTGCGAATCGCTCAATGAATAGTCGCGCGAAAACCTGAAAGGATGTGATGGTGGCTTTAGGGATCCCTTCGAACCATTTGAGTGCTCCATGGGCTAGTGTGCCTACAAAAACTTTGCATTTTATGGCATCACTTCCTCCGGAGATCAGCATCTGGGCTCCAAAAGCCTTCAAGTGTGCCTCGGGGTCTGAGGTGCCTGTGTAAGGGGGTAATTTGGGCATGATGTACTGATGTGGAACCTGCTCGAACATAATGGCAGGAGAAAAAGGATGGTTCTCCTCGTCCGTTATCTCGGCCAGACGTCGACCTCGTATCCGATCCTCTCGGACCTGGAGGCGGCGTAAAAGGTTTCCGTTGGATCATTGTGCGATGTCTTGCTCGCGCAAGGTGTCCTCTATTCTGCGTCTGTCATCTTCGGCTGCTTGACGGGCTGTGGCGTGCTCCTCTTGGACCTCATTGGCCCGATGATGTGCTTCATCTGCTCGTTGTCGTATTCGCTCATTTTCACGCATTAATTCATTGATCTGCTGTAAAAGCTCCGCTACGGTTGGGGGTGATGCGTTATTGAGTGGCGAATGATTTGGAGGATCTTCGCTAGTATTTGGACTTCTCACCATGGTGGATACGTAAGGAATAGGGCCTGGGAATCAGTTTTACCAGACCCCACGGTGGGCGCCAATCTGTTCTCGGGGGGAGAAGGAGACCTTATCGGATTGCCTCGAGTCCTCCTTGAACAGAGTCTGTGTTTTCTCCACTGGTTTCTTATCCCTTTCCTGGGCCCCCTTTTCCCCTTTTTATATCCTTGTCACCCCTGGTCGTGGTCCAGTTTCCCTGAACATCGTGGAGGGTAAGTTACCAAGGATTTAGGAGGTAGTGGTCAGCTTTCCCGAATATATCAAGTATTTCGGTTTCTCGACGTGGCAAACAGGTCAAGAGCGAGCCTTCTAGCTGACGCGTTGCAAAAAGTTTGACTGATTAGACCGAGTAAAGATCGGCTCAGCCAGGGGTACAGTTATTGACATGAATAAAAAGTGATGATAAATAAATGATAGTGAAGTAAAGCTAGTCTCATCGTCGAAAGATTGTACGTATAGCTGGAGATATGTAGTGGATAATGTGGTTAATGAACCATTGCATATAGGATGAACTATCATGCAAATGGCCATTTTTTATGAATGGTACACCTTGAATGACATGATTATGTTGGCCATTCTAGATTGCAAAACAATCCACTGTTGATGATGTGTTGGCCAATATTGGCTTAGGTGAATGTCGTGGTCTAGGTCTCGATACAAACAAGCCAAAATTGCAGAATCCCAACTATAATTTGCCGCAGCATTCAAGTCAGCTAGTTTCAAAAGGTAGATGACGTCGACCCTAGCTGCAGATGTGTCTGGCATTAAAAGTCTGCCAACCCAAGTAAGAATGTGCACTCTTCCACTTCAGTCAGTCAACAAGAACTAACCCAAGGTATGTCATTTGACTCAAAGAAGTCGACAGTGTCATTTATCAAAAAGTACCATATCAATAACGGTTACAAATTTATGGTTATTGATAGCAAATATGATTACTATATATGTCATTGTATCAACTATAAGAAAGTTTGCCAATGGTAGTTACAGGCTGCTTATAGTAAACACAGTTTGAAATGGGAAATAAGGAAGATTGACTCACCACATATGTGCTTGTCTACAAATTTATCTCCAGATCATATGAATCTTGAATCAAACCAAATTGCTTCCATTGTGTTTCACTCTGTGAAGACAAACCCATCGATACCAATCAAAAGTTTGATAGTTGAAATTTCAAATCATTTTGGATATTCAATTCTGTATCAAAAAGCTTGGAATGCTAAATAGAAGGCGCTTGCTAAGGCATTTGGATATTGGGAAGACTCGTACAATGAACTTTCAAGTTGGTATGAAGTTGTTCAGGAAACTAATCCAAGCACAATAGTTCAATACATCGATTCTCCCATTGTGTTGATGGTCAAGCTGACCTTTCATGTTATAATTTGGAATGTGTATTTTGGGCTTTTAGCCCATGCATCCAAGGGTTTAATTGTTGCAAGCCAATTGTACAAGTTGATGGGACATTTCTCACAGGAAGATATCATGGTACATTTCTCACAACACTAGCTCAAGGTGGGTCTCGTAACATTTTTCCTTTGGCCTTTGCGATAGTGGAAGGTGAGACAAAGGAGGCTCTAATCTAGCTTTTTCAATTGTTGTGGGAGCATGTAACACCACAATCAATCATACATTACCCATTTGTGCTCTAATTAAGGCAACATTTGAAAGAATTTCTTCGTGGTTTGTTGAGCGAGGCCTAAAGGCAAGTTCGATGTTATAAGCAGGACATCAATATCCAGAATACATAACTATTATTATTAGAAAAAGTCAACAACAAGCAGGCTTATGTCAAGTGTGCAGACACTTAAGACAAAATTCTGAATTTGAGGTTCAAGAGATATTTTCTCCACATGATGATCATTGTCAACCTATGTCTTTCATTGTTAAATTAAATTATTGGTGGTGTGATTGTGGTCATTTCCAAACTCTTCGACTACCTTGTCATCATGTGATAATTGTTTGTTGTTTCTCCCATTTACATTTAACCAAATACATCCATTCTATTTATAGCCTTAGCACTGTCAACAAGGCTTATGAACTCTAGTTTCATCCGGTTAAAAATAAAGATTATTGGTCCACATACACCGGACCTGATTTCATTCCAAACCCACACACGTGTTGTAGGGCACTTGGAAGACCTTCAACTACTCATATCCACAATGACATGGATCAACCAGATCCAAATAAATGAACTAAATGTTCATATTGTAAAAATGACACATGGGAAATTGTCCTTATCGTTAGTAGTTTTTCCTAAGTCTACTTTTACATTTTCTTATAAGATGAATTTCACATTTTGATTATCATTTTCCATTTATCTAATTAAATTTTTCATCTTCCTTTTTCTAATTATGTAAAAAAAATATCGCACATTTATTATTAATGGATAAATAAGCAAAAACTAAAACGTATTCGACAATTAAGTAATATTAAAACAATTAACTAATATTAACTAATATAAAATAATAAAATTTAACTAATATTAAAAAATAAATATAACATAAATGAAGTCGTTAGCACGTGCAACGACATCACAGAGAAATCGTTAAGAGTGCTAGCGACTTTCCTCCATTGCTAACATAGAAGTCGTTACCACTGATAATGGTTTGAACTTTTTAAAGTTTTGTGAAAAAAACATTGCTAGTCATAACGACTTCGCTTGGTATGTCGTGTAATGTCTGAACGACTTCACCCCTACCATGTAAATTTTCAGTCAACTGGCCCAGATTTGTAAATTACGTTTCAAGTTATCCCACTTTTGTAAATTTTCCTAATGCTATGAAAAAAAGAATATCAAGAGGATGCTGGAGGAGGAAGTGAGGAGGTGTCAATGGCTTCTTTTTGTGGCTCCATTGCAATAGAGAGGGTGAGAACATTACATTTGCAGTGAATCTCATCTTAGAATAAAGCATGTTCGACTTTCTACATTGAGTTGAGATGTTTAGGTTTTCCTAAATTTGTCTTCCTTTCATCTCTATCTTACCAAACAAAGAACATGAAAAATTAAAACACTCATTTCACTTTTGATTTTCTGTCCTGCAGATGAAAGTGTATATTCTTAAATTTGAGTAAAAAATATCAAATTTAGTGTGTAGTTATCCATGTGTTGGCTAACATTATAATTATCAATCCTAAATAATAGCGCAGAGTGGTTGACCTTAAAATTTCAATGGTGTTAACAAATGTCAAAACAGTACTAGATTCCAAAGATGAAAATTAGATATGAATGAGCACACTACAAAATTTGCTTCAGTGCAGAGAGCAAACGATGAAAAAAGTTACATGTGTTAATTTATATACTAGTTTATCTCATAAAACAAGAGGCTAGTAGTCTTTAACATGGTAGTTAGAATTGTATGAATCGTACAATTCGTATGGCGATACTGTTCAAATTTTTGGTCCCACGATACGTATCAGTAGATGAATTGTTTTCTCACTTGAATCATGAGATGAATCAGATGAATCGTATGATTCCCGATTCAATTTCGTTTCACCTGATTCTGCCCACGCTCACATTTCCCCAAAATACACTTCTCACGAACGACACATTGTCTACACGCTACACACATCACATGCTTCACGCTGCATACAATACACATCGAAAATGAAATAAACCAACAAAATGAAGAGTCACATAGGATGGATATTTTCTTATAAATTAAGAAGGGAAATAAATATGAGATGCATAAGAAGGTGGAGAAGAAGCAAAAAGTGAAAGAGGAAAGAAGAAGCAGAAAACCTAACTGCCCGAGAAGCTACTAGCACCATCCAAGAAAGCAATTGTAAAGAACCATCCTGAAGAAGAAAACATCGTGAAAAAGAAAACAACTTGGAGTTAAGACGAGAACAAGTTTGCATGTCCCGCCTCTAAAATGGCTCAAATGTTTTCATTATGAATATATTTCAACACTATTTTAATATCTTGCTTTTTGATAAAGTATCTAGATTTTGAATTTTAATAATATTTAATTTATTGTAAAAGTAACTGCACATCACCTCAAATTTTTATCTTACCTTTTTCTTAAATGTTCATGTGATCTTTCTTTGCTTTTAGTTTACTTCTAGATTTCATATATGTTTACTTTTCGTTAGAAATAAAACTTCATATTTTATCCAGAATGAATCTTTATGATCATGTCACGTGAAATAAAAATTCATATTTTTATCCATGATCATGTCACGTGAACTTTCTTCAACTTTATCCAGAATGATATTTTGACTTTAACTTTAGAATTATATTTTGACTGTTATTTTTTTTTTATCCAGAATGTTAATTATATTGTTTATATTTTGTTTTTTTAGGAAGAAAGATCAGTTTGAATTTATTCGTATTTGTAGAAGTAAAGAGTATGAGTCAAAGAAAGAGAAAGAAAGAAATAGATATTACACGGAATCATTGTGAGAGTGTTCCTCCTCATAGACTTTTAGTCAAGCGCAAATATTGTTCATACTTGTTGGGGTGGTGTTGCAAGAATGAAACATCATCTTGTTGGAACAAAGGTGAATGTCATTGCTTGTACATTTGTTCCTAATAACGTTAGAGAAATGTTTTTGAAGTTGTTAGAAGATAAAGAAAAAATCAAAGAAGCAAATCAGGTAGAAAACAAATGGAGTAAGAAGGGGAAACAAAGAGTTAGAAAACAGAAAACCATAAATGAAATGTTTAAAGATAGAGAGTTAGTGATTCAAGATATTTGCAACTACATATATGGGAATGCTTTGCCATTTAATTTGGTAAGAAACTCCTTATTTACCCAAATGTTGAAATCTATCGGGGAATATTGAAAGGGTTTAAAGCCTCCAACTTATCATGAAGTCAGAGTATCTTATCTTAAAAAAGCAGTTGACAATATTCAATCTAGTTTGGAGAAAAATGTCAAAAAAAAGTCATAAATTTCATTTATAGACACACATAAGTCCTAAATTTATATAGAAAATTTTCTAAAGGAAAAGAATTAGCTCGACTAGTAGTCACAAGATTTGCAACTGATTTTCTAACCCTTCAATGTATAGCACAATAGAAAAATGCTAGTGAGACTGAAGGTAAGCAAGTAGTGAGCATTATTTTATCTGATGATAGATTTTGGAAATCTATCCAATATTGCTTGTAGTGTGTCACTCCACTTGTGAAAACACTAAGGCTTGTGGATGGAGACTCAAAACCTACAATGCCATATATTTATGAAACTATGGATAGAGCTAAAGAGCAAATAGTTGCAAATTTCAAGATTGAAGAATCTCGTTATAAAGAGGTGTATAATTGATACTGGTTGGAATTAGCAGTTACATACACCTCTTCATGTTGTTGCTTACTACCTTAATCCTAAGTAAGTAACTATAACACTATACTTTCTTATATTACAATTTCATAATGATAGATTTTAATACTTACTTTTTATTTTTATATCAGATTTCATTATGAAAAAAACTTCAATCCGGATGAAGAGGTTTCATATGGTTTGTATGAGACCATAGAAAAAATGATCCCAGATAGAAGTATTAGATTCAACTTGATCAACAACTTGACAGATTTAAGGAATCCAAAGGGTTAGTTGGAAGAAGGGTGAAAATTGACACTAGGGATAAGAAGCAACCTGGTATAAAATTTATTTATTTTTCAAGATTTTATTAAAAGAATAATTTCACAATTATAAATGTTAGTTTTTTATTTGACATTACATTCTTTGATGGGAAAGTTATGGTGTTGAGGGTAAAGAGTTGCAAAATCTAGCAATGAGGATTTTAAGTCTCACATGTAGTGCTACTGGTTGTGAAAGAAACTGGAGCATATTTGATCAAGTTCATACCAAAAGAAGAAATCGCTTGGAACAACAAAGATTAAATGCTCTTGTCTTTGTTAAATATAATCTTCAACTTGAGATGAGACAAAAGGTTAGAGAAGAGTGAATTACTAAAAAAGAGGATCATTATCTACCAAACGATGTTTCATGGATGGATATACATGAATCTTTTACTCTTGATGAGGGAGCTCCAAGCAAGAAAAGGAAAAGGGGTCCAAGAAACTTAAACAAAAAGGGAAAATCTACCACAAAAGCAAATGATAATGAAATTGAAGGAATGATTCAAGAAGTTGAGAAAAAGGATGAATATGAAGATGAATTGCCACAAAATGTTATATTAGATGAGGAAGATGATCCAAGTGACATTGATATTGGAGATGATGAATGAAAGAATAAAATTAAGATGTAACATTTAAATATAGGAAATAGTATCTTCTCATGGATTGAATATTTTTAATTTTTTTTCATATCACTTATTTTTACTTAAATGTATTATATTTTATTTTATCATGTATCTTACGATTCATAATAAGATTCGATTCACGATTTTAAAAAAATCACAAAAATGATTCACGATACAAATCTCGATTTGATAACCGTGGCCTTTAATCCTTGCTATGATATCTTATTCATAAAATTTATGCTTAGCATTCATGCTTATTTAGTTGGCGTTTGTTGTTCACTTATGGTTATCAACTCTTAAAACTTCCCTATGTGCTATTATGAGTTTTAATATTTTTATTTTCTCATCGTAAGGAACGCGACGCCAAACATGCCCAAGCCCAGCTCATAGCCCAACTTGTAGTGGGCCTCGATCTCATAGTCCACAGGAAACTTCAAAAGACAGTGGGTTTGGAGTCGTTAGCATTAGATTGTTGTCATCTATGATGGATTGATACTTGTATTTGGATAATGTATTCGTGTTTGATACTTTATAATACTTTACCGACACTTATCAATGAAATATTTAATCTATAACACAATATTACTTTTATGATGACAATGATAGAGATGGCAAAGTGGGTCAACCCAACCCGTTTTGGCCTGCCCTACATTTTGGCCTGTAAAGTGAGGGTCAAGCTGGCCCACCCCATAGTTCAAAACGACTTTATTTTCATGGCTCTTCCTACCCTACGGGTTGGCCTGCGGGCTCACAGGTTGGCCCACATTTGAGATTAGCTAAATAAAAACGTTTTTATTTTTCCATAATAATTGATATTCATTTCCTATTGAAATAATTTCAATTAGTCTAATTAATCAAAGACAAGAAACAATAGCAACGAAGATTATAACTAAAGTACAATAGCTACATGTTACCTTACAACAAGATAGATACAAATTTGTTAACATAAAAATGCATAAAAAGATATTCCATTTTTGAGAACTAAAATCATTATCTTATATTCAATGATTATACATAATAATAAATAATAATAATAATAATAATAATAATAAAAATAATAATAACAACAATAACAACAACAACAACAACAACAATAATAATAATAATAAGAACTTACAGAAAAAGCATGATGAATGGTGTGGGGATTGAAAAAGGAGAATATTTAATTTTATAAACGGGCCAACCCACTCTGCCTTGCCTTTAACTCCATGAAGACCTAGACAATGATCTTATGATGATGATGATGATACAAATTCAGAGATAGAGAACACGATTAGCATAGGCCCATGTTTTAGGCTCATTTACTTATGGTTTATAGGGTTAATTTTGTGTGTATATACAACACACCTCTTGTAACATTTTATACACACTCAATAATATACAATCCCCTTCTTCATATATTTCTTTGTTTTCTACATGGTATCATGAGCCCCAAATGATCCATCATTAAGAAGGGATTCTTGCAGTAGTTCCTCTTTCTTAAATCCCAAGCCTTTTTCACAAATTTTATGATTGAGAATGAATTCTTTCAATAAGTTCCTTTTTCCTGAACCTCAAGTCCTAAGCCTTAAGCCTCTTTTGCAATTTTTGTGGTTTCACCTATCGCAAGTTTATTTTCTACTTTGAGTCTTTTTTTAGGTTTTGCACCATGTTCTTTATGTCATTTTAAGGTATTTGCAATCCTCTGATATTAGGTTTGTATTCAGTTTTGTTTGTTGCTTCCACCATGTGGTTCACATTTTTGTTTGTATTTGATTTGTTAAGGCAAATTGTAAAGATGATTCTCTTCATTCTATTTGTGTGCAATTGGATGGTAAAAATTATTCTATTGGAGTTATGTTATAAAAAAAATTCTACGTAGAAAGTCCTTATGGTGTTATATTTCAAGTGTTAACGCAAAACTGATTGACATCAAAATCGATGATTATGCTACCCCTTTAGAGGTATGAGAAGTTGATAACTCTAAAATTGTCTCTTGGGTCAATAATTATGTCATATACTCAATTGGCGCTCAATTGGCAAAATATGATACTGTAAAGGAGGTATGTGATATCTCGATTGTATACACAATCTAATTTTGCCAAACAATATCAACTTGAGACAAATATTAGTGAACCAAAGTCAAATGACATGAACATTCAGGACTTTTATTTTGTCATGACAACCCTATGGGATCAACTTGCCTTGACTTAGCGGTAGAATTGAGTGTTTATGCACCATATATTACTCGTCAGGAGTCACAACGTTTGGTTCAATTTTATGGCCTTGCGTGGTGATTTTGAGAGTTTACGTGGTTCCATTTTGCAACGTAGCCCTCTGTCTTTTATTGAAGATGTTGTTAATGAATTATTAGTAGAAGAAATTAGACTTGCTTCCAAGTTGTAGGCCAACAAAGCCTTGCAATCTCAAGGTACATCATCACCAAATATATCTCTTGACAAATGGATCATTGGCTCAGATACCATTAATCATATGTCATATTTTCCTTCTTTTGTTTCGTTATCACCTAACTCATCCATGTCAATTGCTGCTAACTCAACTTCTATACCTTCATATTAAAGCTTATAACACTCCTTTAACATCTTTGTTTCTTTTAACTTTCAATCTTAGCTTAGATTTATGAATTTTAGGAACTTTTAAGACCACCCAACGCCATTGATTCGTGCCCGACCTGTTATCCCTGACATGGTATCGCCTGGCGTAGCCAAACTGGCATCCGGCGCTACCCAAAAAAACGTTGATTTTTCAACATTGACCTTGGCTTATTCTCTTGATCATAACTTTGTGTATAGGTATCCAAAGGAGTTAATTCTTCTTGTGTTGGATTCTACATTCAAAGAGCTTTAATTGAAGTGGTAGAACACATTTTTTGGAGCTCTTGACGAGATGCAGTTCAATTTGGAAGTTAGCATACGTTTACAGAATTGGCTGCCATTTTTAGTTTTTCTTGTTTTTAGGGATAAGTTTGTAATTTGCTAGGGTTTATTTTCTTTCTCTTTCTTGCATTGTGGGCTGAAGAGGAAGGGCCTAAAAGGAGAAAAAATTAGGTAAGCTTTTATTCTTTAGGGAAAAAGGGCATCAACCATAAAGGAGACAATTTTCACGTTTTTTTTCTCTATTTTTCGTTTTGGGTACTTTGTAATCAGTGGAGCTCCATGGATATGGATACTCACTTTCATGTTTTCTTTGCAATGGACTACGGTTGATTACTCTCATTCTTTTGGTCTTTATGCATTTCCATTCACGTCACATTGCAATTTAATTTTTTATTTTTTAGGATTTTCAAGTTTCTAAAGTTTGGAGCTTCTTTGTTTATGGCTTACTCTTCAATGTGAATGGTTCATTCTACTCTTAAATTAGGTTCTGTAATTTTGTTGAATCCTCTCTACTGCTAGTGCTAATTCTTGTTCAAATTTATGTTTCTGCATTGCTTTTCAATTTTAGTTCAGGTTGCTTAGTGTTGTTTCTAATTTCTTCTAATTCATGCTTACTGGACTTTGTGTTAACTCTTGCTTTTACAAGTTAATTCATGTTCAATTAGTTTTAGTGTCCATTGTAATATTCATTCTAGTTGTGCTATAGCTTTTTAGATAATGCAATTTCACTTTTACAATTGTTATAGTTTAGTTACTTAACTACTTTTAGAACTTGCTTTAAATTTCATTTCACTACATTTTAATTAGTTATCCAATATTGTTCTCATTTCATGTTCAATTTGAATTTATGTTATACCTTTCTCTTTTACATTTTACTTGTTCTTGGTTCCACACTTTATTCTTGATGCATTTTAATTTTGCATTTAATTTTGCTTTAATGCATTCCCCCAACCTTTATGATGAAAAAAAAATGAATCAATGAACTCATTGAAATTGTGTTCCTTGGACTGACCTAGGTTAACCTTTATTCTACATTTTTTAAGGGGGAAACTTAGTTTTATTTGATGAGGCTTGTGCGACACAAAAGCCCTTTATCAATCGCAACTGCTAACAATGAGTATTGGTAACATTGTCACACCATCTTGGTCTTTGTCTGATGTTTACTACATACATGGTCTTGCTATGGATCTTACTTCTGTTGGGAAAATTTGTGATTTTGGATATAATGTGTATTTCACTCCATCTGAATGTTTTGTACAAGACCGCACAACTCAGAAGGTGATTGAGATAGGTCGTAGGCAAGGTGAACTCTATGTCTTGAATCAATTTAAGGAGTCAATAGTTGCAGCCTCTAGTGTGCATTTATCTTTGTTTCATTTGTCTTCTTCTTCTTCTTCACCTTGTGTTTATGGCATTCTTGTTTGGGACATGTTTCTACATCTCGTTTAAAGTTTTTAACGTCTATAGGAGTCTTTGGTACTTTGGACTATCATGATATTTCTTATTGTAGTGGTTGTAAACTGGCAACTTTTTTTGCTTTACCTTTTAATAAAAGTATTTATTCTTCCCTTGCTCTTTTTAATCTTGGCATTCTAATGTGTGGGGACGTTCTCCTATATCCACCAAAAGAGGTGTAGAAATTATGTCTCTTTCATTGATGATTTAACTCGTTTCACTTGGATATAGGTTATGAAATGTCGGTTTGATTTTCTCACAATTTTTAATGCTCGTGTAAAGACCTAACACTCTACTACCATAAAAACTTTTCGTTGTGACTTGGGGGGTGAAGCTATTCCTATAACAAACCTTTTGCATTGACACTACTCAACAAAATGGCATTGCTGAAAGAAAATATTGTCATCTTGTTAAGACTACAAGATCATTATTGTTATTTGTCGATGTTTCAAGTTTCTTTCGGGGTGAAGCTATTCTTACAACAACTCATGTTGTGAATCGGATCCCGACTAACATAATTATGGTTTGTTTCCTTTTGAAAAATTGTATGGTCATGCACATGATTACTCTTCTTTGTGTTTTGAATGTACATGTTTTGTTCTAAAACCACATGTTGAGCGTACTAAATTATTAGCTAAGTCTGCTTTTTGTGTCTTTTTGAGATATGGTCTTAGTCAAAAGGGATATCTTTGCTTTGATCCAGTTAGTCAAAAATTGTATGTCTCACATCATGTTGTGTTTTTAGAGCATATTTAATTTTTTATTTTCTATTCTAGCTAGCTCACATTATTTAACTACATTCAATGTCATTAAAATTGATCATTTTGATATTAATGACACTACACTCAATGGCAGAGCTTTATTGGAGCAGGGGTGGGCCATGGCCCCCCCTCAATTTTTAATTTTCTTTATATTATATTATATTATATATATATATATATATATATATATTAATTATTTTGATTTTTTTTTAATTTTTCAAATTATATATAATATATAGTAAAATTTGATAAAAGTTTAATTTAGTATTTTTTTATTTATTTTAAATATAACATTTAATATTAATAAATAATAAAACATAAAATTAAATATAATGAAGAATAAAAATATTTATTAAGATATTTTTTTTTTATTTTTTTATTGTATTTTTAAGTTTTTCATAATTTATTATGATCTCACACTCTCACATCTTTTATTTTTGTTTTGAAAAAAAAAACAGTTAAATACAAATTTATTAATTTTGCTTTCATTTCTCATTTGTTTTTTTTTTCATTTGTGAAGGAAAAAAAAGCAAATTTTTTATGTCACTTGATAATGAAATATTGTTTAATAGTTAACATTATTTTTTATCATATGAGTCTTATATTCATTTTTTATGATTATGAGAGAAAAAAATGATTGTTCTATATGTTTTTCCATAACTATCTTTTATTTGGAACTTGATTGTCATTATTTTTTTTAGTGACTTAATTTTTTTTTAATTAAATTATGATAAATTATTTTTTAATCTTAAACTTAAAAAAGACATAGATATATTGATGCAGAATAAAAGAATGAAATTATTTTTTAAAAGTGATAAAAAGAAAGTTATCTGTGGCGATGAAAACAATTCAAATTCAATACCGTATCTTAACGTATCCTAAATTATGATACAAATGATCATATTGTTCAATTAGAGGAACATGTTTTATATTAATTATTTGGAACGTGTTTATATTTAGATTGAAAAATAAATAGTTGAAAATTTTTGTTTTAATTCAATTATTGATAGGTTCAAAAATCTGAAAGAACGAAGGACAATCCTTTGTATATGTGTGATTTCTTTTGTAGGTACAATCATACTAAATCAGTTATTCATTTTTATTTTTATTGTATTAGTGACAATAATTAAATATATAAATTTTGAATTTTGAATATATTATTTTGGCTCCCCCAAAATTATTAGTCAAGATCCACCACTGACTACACTTACTTCTGTACCAACTCCATAACTTGTCTTAGCACCAATTACATACATCGCATCAGAGGTTGTACCTATTGATTACCTAACTACCAGATTTTGTTTATTCCTCTTATTTTTGTTCATTTGTTGCTTTTATTGCCTCTATTCATCTTCTTCATGGACCTTCATCCTATAACGAGGTTGTTTGTGATCCACTTTGGTAGAATGTTATGGTTGAGGAACTTATTGCTCTACATCAGACTCAAACATGGGATCTGGTTCCATTGCCACCATGAAAATGTCCTATTGGATCTTGACGGGTATACAAAATCAAGAAAAAATCAGATGGCTCAGTTGAAAGGTATAAAGCTAGACTTGTTGCTAAAGGATATACCCAAGAGTATGGCATGGATTATGAGGAAAACATTTGCTCTTGTGGCATAGATGACTATTGTTCGTACCTTGATTGATGTTACTTATATTTTTCAATGGAAGATTTTTCAAATGGATGTGAAGAATGCCTTTTTGAATGGGGATCTACATGAGGAAGTCTACGTGATTTCACCGTCGAATGATTCTCACAAATCTGGTGAAGTTTGCAAACTTCAAAAGGTCATCTATGGTCTTAAACAATCATCTCGTGCTTGGTTTCAAAAGTTTCCTACAGTAATTGTATCTCTTCATTTTGTTGCTAGTCAACATGATTCTGCATTATTTGTTAGGAAAACTAATGTAGGACGTATTTTACACTTCTTCCAAAGGTTATCTTCTATCTCAGTCCAAGTATAAGATTGTTGAAACTCCTTTTGAGACAAGTGTATGACATACCCCATCAGATGGTATTCTTTTGACTGATTCTACTTTATATCAAACTATTATAAGGAGTCTAATTTATCTTATTGTGACTTGTCCAGACATTGCACAAGTTGTTAGTGTTGTTCTTCTATTCTTAGGTATCTTCGAGGGACTCAATTTCAGTCTCTTTTTCTTTCTTCTATGTCGACTTTAGAGTTGCATGCCTATCGTAATATGGATTGAAATGATGATCCTAATGATTAAAAATCCGCTACTGATGGTGTATTTTTTCTTAGTGATTCACTTATATCATGAAAGAGTAAGAAACAAGATATTACATCTTGATCGTCCATAGAAGTTGAGTATCGCACCATGACTTTGACTACTTGTGAGATTATTTGGCTACGTTGGTTACTTGTAGATATGAGTGTATGTTTGAAGGATGCTACAACTATACATTGTGACAATAAAAATGTTATTCATATTACTCACAACTCTGTTTTTCATAAGCAAACAAAGCATATTGAAACAGATTGTCATTTTACTCGTGGTCATCTTCAACCTGACATTATATCTTTACCCTTTGTTCATTTGATTCTATTGATTTTAAATATATTTACCAAGTCACACTCTATTTTACATTTTCATTTTTTATTTGACAAACTCTCTATATATTCAATCATAACATTGTGAACTTGAGAGAATGTTAGAATAGACGCCTATTTTAGACCTATTTACTTATAATTTATAGAGTTAACTTTATTTATATATATATATATATATATATATATATATATATATACCTCTTATAACATTTTATACACACTTAATATTATACTATCTTTTCTTTATATATTTCTTAGTTTTCCACGTACACTACAAGAGATTCTCTAAATTCGTTTACTGAAAATATTTGCTTCTCCATAATCATCTCTAACATTAAAGTCCTCACATCATTATAAGGGTTGCTCGAGTCCTTCAACACTGCGAACATGTCTTTCACCTTCCCATACAGCGACAAGACACGCATGTTGAAAGTCTGACCACGACATATTACTCTGCCCACATGTTCATGTCATAACACTAAATCATTATCCTCTATTAACGATAATCTAAAAACCATACTGATTTCTTTTAATAAACACTAGGATCACATTGAGTAAAAAGAAAAAGACAAAGAAGATACTAAATGTACAAAATAACTTTTTTAAACATAAAGATGTTTTCTTAAACAAACCTTACATAAACATCCATCTATCTTTCCTTGTCGGATTGAACATTCCAGAAATATTACGAATTAAACAATTCAAAAGAGAAAAACACTGTTTCGTTAGATAATCTCCACAAAAACCCAACATCTTCCTCTGTTTATGTCATCTAGCGTATCCCTTATAGAGATTCCAGACTTCCTAAAGATCTTAGGCGGCAACCCGCTAATATCGTTATCATCGTCACAGAGCTTAGCAGCAAAGGTACAATGGCAGCACGGATGCAAAAGAAGTACAACGAAGAAGACACAATGACATCAATAGCTTTTGCGGCAGCAACAACAAATAAAGGTATTTTAATCTTCTTAGTAGTATGACGATGTAGGTAGTAATCATTGGAGTGCAGTAAGAAAGATCCTACCCGTCGCTGAGATTCTATAAACATGATAATTACTATTCCATTTAGTTTATTTATATTTTACATCACTTAATAGTTTTATATATTACCTGAGCACCGTGACTAATTTTTTTAATGATTTGTGTATTAAGTATTCTCTTCTTTGTTTACAAGGTCAAGTCTAAGCCTGGCTTACATGCAATTTCTAAATATGTCTGGATAATGCAACAATGTCATGTCAACAATATGAACATTATGCACAAGTTCGCAAAATCAAAAGAATAAGGATTAGTAACCAGTTTTTCATGTTTCATCAAATGTTCATCTTCTCTCCCTGTTCACGAGCAATGGAAGCAGAGAGAATTCCAAGATCGCGATTTAAGACTGTCAATGCAGATTCACATTCAGATATTATTCGTGTAACAGAGGAAGGCCCATCAGATGTCTCAGAAGAACCAAAAGCAAGAGCTGCATGTGAATCTCGAAGATTCCGTAGGTTGCCCAAAAACTGTTTCAAATAATCACATAAATAAAGTCGGTGAAGGCAAGTATTTTTTCAGAACATAGGTCATTTAACAGCTCAATTCTCTCACTTGACAAAAACATACCAACATGAAAATTTATGCAATGTTCAGTGTAAACCAATAGTATAAACACTAATGGATAACTTGTATGCAGAAATATTAGCAACACATTTTCTAATACAACTATTTTCAACATTTGAGTTAAAATTTATTAGAAATCACATTTTTCTAATACAAGTTTTCAACAAGTTTTATCAAACAGTAAAGTGTGTGCTAAGAATCTGTTCCAACACTTTAACTTCTACAGGTCAAATATTAAAAAAAAAGGTTGGATTGAAAATGTTTCTCATAATTATAAAATTTCACATTGCTTCAAAATCATTACAGACTCCATCAAATCATATAACAATCAGTGTAGCATCGAAAGAATTAAAAGATCAACAACTAGATAAATTTACTAGTTTAAACATCATGTTATTTTGTGTGAAAGAACAAGATTGTAAGGTAAACTTTGACAAACATATTTGTTAAAAACATTACTAAAAATATTAAACTCTGTATATATGAACAAAATTATTCTCAATAATGAATACTATGTACAATATTGCCCACACAATAGGTTTACCACGTTTCATAAATTGGGAAACTTTACTCGGGTGAGCCTTAAGGAGGTTGAATTGTTAAGGAATTTTGTGTCCATAATGAACGGGCTAACTTTACGTAGCAATAGTATCATAGCCTTGCAACGATTCCAATGTCTCGAGTTCCAAATTCACCATGTTGTCAGGTGGCAATCTCTACAAGAAGGATGTTTGTGCCAATTTCTACAGGAGGGATGTTTGTTAGAGAATTTTGTGTTAACCTTTTCGTAATAATGGTATCATAGTCTTGCAACAATGTCTTGAGTTCGATCCTCATTGATGTATGAATATTACTGTAATGCATAGCAAATCACATTAGGACATAAAATATTAAATATTCACTCTTCTCCATATATTCAAAATATAATAGACCAGTGGATATAACTTATAGGAGAAAAATAGACCACTGGCAAGCCTATCAGTAACCTCCTTTCTTTACCAATACACAAAAATACTTTCCCTTTTATAAAACAATTAGGATTAGATAAGATTTTTAGAGAAGTTTTAATGGATTAGCTATTAATGATTAATAGTACATGTTATTTACAAAGAGAATTAGACACAACCAGACCAACCAATTGCTATGCTTTAGCACATTAACTGGTAGTTCCAGTTCAGCTAATTTCCTATAACCCTTTCTGCTTTAAGCCTTGACTTAAAATATATAGATATGGTCCACAAAGATAACTAAAATCTGTTCATGAATGCATCAAGGTAGTCACAAGAATTAAAATTCCCTGATACAACATCTGCTAATCTAGGCAACTCTTTCAAACAGTAGTGAACAGGTAGCACTATAATCGGTACATATAAATATAATTCAAAAACACTATCATAGCAACTTTTTCCCAAGAATAATGTAAAGCTCAAGTATACTAATAATCTTTACCATATTGCGATCATACATTGCATTTCAAACAAAGAACTATAAGCAATAACCCAAAACAGGGTCATCGCCAAAACAATTCAGAAGGTACACAAATGACACAGAAGAATATAGCTTGAAAGATCGGAGAACAACTAAGAAAAGATCAATAAGTACAGTATTATGAGCAATAAGAGCAGGACCATACTACAAATTGTGTATATATGTGAAAGAATACAACGTAAAAGAAGATATAGAAAAATTCTTATAATTTGCTTGTGAGGTAAGCATTTCCTCTTACTTATTTACATTATTTTAGCCGAATACCTAATTAGTATGGGATATCCACACACATCCTCACACTGAGGGCTTCACATTTCAACCATGAAGTTTATAGACTTAAAACGTTTATTAGTGGTTGGTAACATCGTGATAATGGGTGGCCATATGCCCAACAACAACTACTAGAATAGGATCCAATACCATCTTCGAATTTAATTTTGAGTTTAACTCAATCCCGAAGCTACCTCACAACAAGACGAAGGTTGCTCCCTACTTAAATACACTATTTGATCATATGATATCACTAAACAATACTAAATCTCTAACAAAAATAGAATACCAAAACTATTCAAAAACTCCAAAGGCTCAAAACAGAAAATATGGAATTTAAAATGTCCAAACACATGCACTCAGCAGTCTGTCTTTTTATAAGCTCGCTTAAAATTGTAGTCACCCTTAAACTATCTTAATTACATCCTCTTAAAGTTATTTGCCAAAGTCTCAAAAATGTCTACCTTACGTAGTGTACAACCACCAGAAATGATTGATATCCCACATCAACTAGAAATATGGTCAATGTAGTCCTACCATATAAAACTTGAGCAATCTTAAACTTACAAATTAATTTTGAGACTAAGTAAAGCCCAAATTTGGCGAGTCTTTTACACTTCTTATAGCAACAAATTCAGTAAAATAGTAAGCAAGAAATCAAAATGACTAACCTGAATGGCTTCTGTATCTACAGTTGTCGTAATACCCAAAAACTTGGCAATCTCTGCTAAATCTGCAAATTGCAATTCATGAGAAACAAAGTTACTATAAGAAACAATCAAAAAGTGTACAAATATTTATTTAAAAAATAATCCACCTACTAAAAAGAGATACATTGTGCATGATGAAGATGAATGAAAAAATTAATTAAATTTACACTCAAATGCTACTACTTCTAGATTAAAAAAAAATTGATTGTTTCACCAGAGGTTTATATAGAAACATGAAAGAACAAATTAAAAATATTTTACAAAATGTGGAATAACAAAGCTCCAATTAGCATAAAAAGGATATGAAATTGTTCTTTTGCAGGTTATACACAGAATAGAACTAGAAAACTACACCATTCAAAGATGGTTGACTTAGGGTGGCACACTATAACAAACCAAACAGCACAACCTTGATAACACAACACAAACATCTTTTTTCTTCTATACATATAAATGCTGAAGTCTGCACAAATCACAAACCTAGTCACAAAGAAAGCTAGGATACTAGGTTGTGAACTAGCCATTGGAAATTTAAAAACACAAAAATAAGAAGACTTACACTGAATTCGACTTGTCTCTTCATCACCATCAAGACTATCCCCTTGTAAGTTTTGTTGAGAAAAGGGTGACTTATCACCTAAAAGCCTGTTGTAAGCATAAGTACCAAAACATTTCTTCTTAACATTGACAGGAATACTTAAAATGTACTTAGCAGTGCTGCACGTAGGCAAAAACCAGACAATGTTGGAATCGCTAGGGTTAAGTATTGCAGGAAGAGGGCAGAAAATAGAAATAGTAGTATTGGACATACAGAAAGGTAAAGGTTTTGTTTTTTAACTTCATTTGTGCTAGGTAGATGGTGTGAATGCGTAGCTATTAGCTAATCAGAACCCTTTCAAGCAATACATGTAGAGCCTGGAAAAAAAACGGGGAGTGGGAAACTATTTGCACCTCTGAATGGATTTAGACAGCCAGCCTAAAATTTCCCAAAACTTATTTAAGAATGTGCACTAAGTCCACAAGCACAGTAAATGCATATTAGAACCCACAACTAATCATTTAAAACCACGCATACGAGACACGCTACTACGCCTAACTTTTGTGTCAATATGCAACGGGGTTCCAATATAGCATAAGTAAACCCATGTAAAGTCATAATGACGGTTGTATAAATGACAAGTACTCAGTCTAAGACCCAGCAACTCCAGTTTCTACCAACTTGTTTTCGGGCAGAAAAACTTCCTCAAATACATAACAGATAAATGGACTCACAGAAGCAAAACAAAAAATAGGATCCCGAAAGAAGAGCCACTCCAGAAGGGCATAACGCTCCATGCCAGCAAATAGGAGCGACTGTGCAGGAGCATTCGCTCTAGGATAATTTAGGTCTGCCAATTTCTTCCAAATCTCTTCCATTTGCCTCGGTGCCATCTTCTGCAGTAACTTTTTTCATCTTATTCTCACACTTCCTCCTTAGTACGGAGCAGGTCCTTGTGCTCCTCTCAGAATACACTAACATAAAAAGCGAGACAAAATTACGTCAATTTATGTGACAAACTCAGCATCAGTCACATCAGTTCATAGATCTGAATACTAATAGAACCACAAAGTGATTGCATTTTAAAACCATTTCAAATGCCACCCCTAGAAGAATAAAAAGCTCCAGAACGATCCGGAAAAGAAAATCAAATTCTATGACCAATTCAGACGCAAAAGTTTGAAAATTGACAGTAGTCAATGCAAAAAAACTAGGGATAGTAAAACGGGTCATCCCGGCACGTTTAAGCCCGACCCGATTTTGGCCCACCTAAAACAGGCTGGACCGGGTGGCCCACCAAGCATAAAAGGGTTGAATATGCAACCCGTCCCGCAGGCTGGCCCACCAGCTTTGACTTTTTTTTTCCAGAGTCCATTCTGGAGGCCCAAATCAGGGTACTGGAGGCAAAAAATTCTATAAATAAAGTCCTTAATTCGAGTATTGTGGATGATAAAAAAGTATAATTAAAAGAAATAAGTCACTATGGTTAGTCAGATCCCCATGAATAATATCATATACGAAAATAAAGCACTATGAAAATTAACACAATAATGTTTCATTGAAAAATCTTCATAAGATCTGATGTGAATTAAGATCACCAACATCATATGAAAGCAGACTCTAATGAACACAGTAATTACTACAAATGCAATTGATATCAATGCTGAAACATGCTAAAACTTTTTACCAAATTATGCATTAATGTTGTGTGTTTGACTGAAAAAATATTCTGAGGTCCTACAAAACCATGAATTGGTTCATTATAAAAGGCAGTTGAAAATGACCATGCTATGCAGAAACAACACCGTGCATCAGCCGCAAAACATACCTGGTTCAGAAAGAATCAAATTGTAACATAGTTAACTAAAAACTACACATCAGCCGCAGATTGTTTTCTGACAGCTGTTTGTTCAACCTGCAGGCAACATATTTCATCATAATTTATGGCTGCATATATAACATAGACAGTGATCCATGATCCAGTGCTGTCCAGTGAAGAAAAATACAATCAAAAAGCTCACTGCCTCACCACCATTATCCAGTGTGTGCAGTCCAGGAAAGCATCAGTAAAATAAAAGCATAACAAAGTGTTTTACATGCCTGAACACAATCATCAACATTTGGAGGAGGATTAGTAATTGACTCATCCATTATAAGTTACTAACCACCCCAAGTTCACCAAATCCTAACACAAACCGAATGTCATAACTCAGTAAAAACACAAATGTGTACTCAAACAGCAACACAAGCAATAATTACGGCAGACCAGTAACAAAATGTGTACCTAAACAGCAACACAAACAGCAATTACGGCAGCCCAGCAACAAACAGCTCAAACTATTATACTATCATGGAAAAATCAGGGAGCAGCTATCCACGGCAATCCACAAACAGCAATCAATCAGAGAAAGAAATACCTCCAAAGAAGCCGATTACGGCAGCAGCTATCAACAGCAGTTACAGCAGCAGCCAACGCCAATCAATCACGGCAACAACTTCAACTGGGGGAAATCGAAATTTCAGATAGGCATTTCGAAATTAGGGTTAAGGAATTTGCAAATTAGGGCTAGAAATCGCAAATTAGGGATGGAAATGGCGGATTAGGAACGAACCTGTTCGTGGTGGTCGCCCTTCGTCGGAATCGCCGTCGACTGGACGCCGTCGTGCTTTGGTGGCTGCGTTGCGTTCGTCGCCGTCGAGTTTCGCGGTGGACGGTGGCTGGTGGCTGGCTGTGAAGGAGTAGAAAGACAGAGGAGAATGAGAGTGTTGTTCTTGAGACGAGAGGGGACGGTGTTGTTCTTTCTGAAATTCTGATGCCTCACTTGCATACCATTGTTACATTAATTTTTTAAATTAAATAAATATTTAGAGTAACAAATAAATGTTGTTTAAATATAATTTTTTATTATAGTTCTAGTTTGTAAATACACATTTAACATTTATTATTAAGTAAATAAAATTCATTCCACCTAATATGAAAAAATCTTAAATAAATTTGTGGATGAACAGATAATATTAAATAAGTAAAATTAGTAAAATGAATAATAATAGTAGAATTCAATAGATTATAATATTTTGTAGATATTCAATTTGATTCAAAAGTGATGTTTTAATATTCATAAATTCATAAGTATTTTAAATTTTATTTTTGGTATAGTACTTGTTATTAAAATTTATTAATAAATTATAGATCATTACAAAAATAATCATTAAAATCATATATGTGATTATTATTAAAGGTTTAGAATATTTATTTTACTAATTCAAAATTACAATAAACTTTTTCAAAAAAAATATATTATCTACAAATCTATAGTCCAAATAATCTGTCCAAATTAATCCATAATTCAACTAACTAATATCTGACTAATCCAATTTCGTCATATTATTCAACCCAATTCTACCATGAATAGGCTTACTAACATTGTTTATTTAGTTATTATTAATTTTTAATTTATTACATTTTTATTTTTCAACATAACTATGCATGAGTCACATGAACAAGTGTGATCAAAGATCTCAAATTTGGTCATTTATACCATCAAATCTTTTGGTTCTTGGAATTTGGAATCTTCAAACACGAACATGATGCACACGCTCCACATGCATTCTTCTCTTACTAATGCTCTCATTCATCAAAAACCCGCAACAAGCATTAATGAATCAATTAATTCAATTCCATTACCATCAACTATGTTTCTGGTTTTCTTTCATATATGTGGACTCCATTTAACTAACCTAGCTAAGTAACAAAAGTTCATGTTGTTTTGTTTTATATTATGAATCAATCAAATGGAGCTCTTTATATTATGCAGTGAAATCTTTCATGAGTTCCTTCTCCTCCCTGCTAACAAAGAATTAAATTTTAGTAAAGCACTACCATAAAGTTTAAAGAAATAAATTAAATGATGAGTGGAAGACCAATTAAATTAGGAAACACACCGTGCAACCAAGACCATATCACAACAATAACACCTCCCACTGGAACCATGGCGATCGTGAACCTGGGCATGACAGGTGAAATTTAAGCTTGTATTTATAAACTGAAAAAAAAAATGTGAAATAGACTTAAGTTCAGAAAAATATAATTAGATTTGATTAATTTATCTTTCTATTTTATTGATTTATCTGTCGTTACTTCCAAAGAAAGAGTTACTCATAAAGTAATTTTATCTCTTCTATTTGTAATTAATTTATTATTTGTTATATATACAATTTAAAAGATAACATTATTTGTTTGTGTTAATAACATTATGTTATTGCAAGTATCCCCATTTGAATGGAAATCAGGATGAGCATCATCTTCCCCAAGTCATGATCCCTAATGATCAAAGGAAACAAAGCAGATGTTCAATGCAACAATGGTAAGCAATCAAGTTATCAATAGCCATTAACACTCACGCCTAAAAGTAGTAGATGCAATTTTCTCTACCAGGAGGTACATTAATATTAAGTTCTATATAATAATTAGTTAATTTTTTAAATATAGGTCCCAAATTGGTGAGTGCAATATCAAAGTTAAATAGACTAGGAGAAAGAGGCTTAGTTCAAGCATCCGCTCGTTGATCTATTGCAGGTATATGATAAACTTGAAGTTGGTGAGTTAAGACTTTTTCCATGACAAAGAAAAGATCAATTTTAATGTGTTTAGTGAGAGAATGTAAAATGGGATTGTGAGTGACTGCAATTGCATTCAGATTACCACAATATAACACTGGCACTATAAAGGAAACAATTAATTCAACAAAAAGAATTTGGATCCAGGTAATTTCAGCAGTAACACTTGCTAAACAACAGTATTTTGCTTCATTGGATGACTTAGCAACAATAGATTGTTTCTTTGACTACCAAGAAACGAGATTGGGATCAAAATAGACGGTTGCCCCTGATGTAGAACGTTGATCATCAATTTTAGAGGAGGCCTAATCAAAATCACATAGAGCCTTGATGAGAAAAGGTTTCGAAGAAGAAGTTGCTTGAATATGTAAATCATGATTGTAAGACCCGAGAAATTTAAATAATTAAATAAATTATTATTTAATAAATGCGGGTCGTGGAAGTCTTTATGGCATTTAATGTGGGTTGTTGTAACATGAAAAAGTACTAGCTCAAGTGGTTAAGAATACTTTGATTGTATGAAAGGACTTGAGTTTGAGTCCTATGTATGCTAATTGTATGCTATATTAATAAGTGTATTATTTTAATGTTATGTTTGAACTGAGTAGTGATAATGTAATCCTAAAATTATAGAAATTATCATAAAACATGAATTGGTTGAATTGGTTATGCATTGACTTTGTAATTAAGTGGTTGTGGGTTCAAACCTTACTAAGAATGATTATAACTTTCTTTTTGCCAAAATTTCCTTTGGCATGGAGATGAAAAGGCAGAAAACCCTAGCTGCCAAGGGAGGTAGCTTAGTGGGCTGGGAGACAACCAATAATGGTCTTTGAATGGAC
>Ga0214545_1002862_pt1 | contig 33105 bp, 13 predicted proteins | sample CNSS4metaG_FD_160064 | JGI IMG/M metagenome (GOLD analysis project Ga0214545, IMG submission 160064) | Root nodule microbial communities from cowpea collected in UCLA plant growth center, Los Angeles, California, USA - CNSS4 | ecosystem: Host-associated > Plants > Roots > Nodule | place: USA...
AAAAAATTTAAACCAGAAAAAAAAAAAACAAAGCTTTAACAAAAAAAAATTTAGGGTAACAAAGATAGAAGAAAAAGATAAAAAAATAAGAAATCTGGATAAAGATAGAAGAATAAGATGAAACACATTGAGAAACATCAAGTTTTTGCTTTGAAAAACTGAAATCTGGCAGTGACCAATGTTCTACGCAGTTCATTCATGAAGAAAAAATTAAAGAAGACACATTGACATGAAGACTGACGGTTTTTTGGTCTTCAAGAGTCTTGAATAAAAACATTTAAACCACAAAAAAAAACTAAATAAAAGCTTTAAAAAAGAAGAAATCTGGGTAAAGGTAGAAGAATAAGATAAAACAAATAAGAAACCTCCGTAAAAATAGAAGAATAAGATCAAAAACATGGAGCAATTGTTATACTCAGTTCATTGATCACCAAAAAAAATAGAAGATGCCAAGATGTTAGACAAACACAGTGAGATGAAGAATCGAAAAAAAAGCAAAAATCCAAAGAGATATGCAAAGAAAAAGACTGACCTTTTTGGTTCTTTAAGACTCTTGCATGTTTTGTAACTCTTCATTTCAAGCCTGGAAGTTCTAAAAAATAGCATCAACCAAATCTGGGTTAAAATATAAGAAGAATATAAAGAGTCAGTTGATTGATGACAAAAAAATTCAAGAACAGACATAAAACAAAAAAAATAACAGATGCGAAGATGTTAGAGAAACACATTGAGATGAAGAATCGACAAAAAGCAAAAATCCAAAGAGATCTGCAGAGAAAAAGAATGACCGTTTTTTGGTCTTTAAGACTCTTGCATGTTTCAGAACTCTCCATTTCAAGCCTGTAAGTTCTAAAAAATAGCATCAACGAAATCTGGGTTAAAATATAAGAAGAATATGAAGAGTCAGTTCATTGATCACCAAAAAATTTAAAAACACACATAAAACAAAAAATAACAGATGCGAAGATGTTAGAGAAACACAAAGAGATGAAGAATAAAAAAAAAGCAAAAATCCAAAGAGATCTGCAGAGAAAAAGGCATATTGCTTTTTGGTCTTTAAGACTCTTGCATGTTTTGGAACTCTTCATTTCAAGCCTGTAAGTTCTGAAAAATAACATCAACGAAAACTAAAAAATAGCTTCATAAGAAGAATATGAAGATGAACCAAAAACAAAATTTGGGTAATCACACGAAACCTGGTCGTGAAGAAAAATTGAATGACAGAAGAAGTTGAAACCGTACAACGAAACATGGATAAAAAATAAAAGAAAACATCAAATGTTTAGTTAAATCAACTGAAATCTGGCAGTGAACAATATTCTACTCCGTTCATGCATCTGAAAAAATTTCCAAAAAAGATAAAATGTTAGAAAAATAGGAAGACAGAGAAGAAGCTGAAACAATACAACAAAACATGCGTACAACAAAAAATATCAATTGTTCCCTTCAGAAACCTGTACAGAAACACATTGAGATCAAGAATCGAAAAAAAAAAGCAAAAATATAGAGAGATCTGCAGATGAACATTAGGTGTAGTCAATGAACATTAGGAGAAAGAGAGACAAAAATCAAAAGAAACTCGTGCAAGAAAGAATGAGAAAGTGAGAATGAGAAGAAGATGAAGCGTTTGAAAGATGAGAGCCGAAAAGTCAGAAAGAGAGAGAAGAAGTTTAAGAGAGAGAAAGAAGCGGAGGAGAATTGAAAGTGGAAAGAGAGGAAAAAGAAGCGGTGAGATACGTGGAAAAAGTGGAAAGAGAGAGAATTAAATTTTTTTTGAAGGGTCAAAATTCTGAGAGTGTGACACCTTAGCTTTTTTTCTTTTTGTAGATAAATTTTTTTGAATTGAAGTGTGTGATATATATTATTTAATTGAAAAAGTTGCTATTTGTTAGTTCTCATTTATTTATTTATATATATATATATATAGATATAAACTTATGGTATAATAAACTCACTTTGATCGATTATTATTATTATATTTATTTGTAAATAATTCACGCTTGTGTTGTTTTTTTGCTGTAAATAGAAAACATATATAGATATATGTGCATGAACAACATCTATAGGATTATTTGTACTCTTTTTTATATTTTATATTTACATATTTATATTTTATACGTGTTTAATTTTTATTTTAAAATATGTCTAATTTTTTATTTAAAAATATTATATAGTTTTATGAGATGTTAAAATGTATATTAATTTTAAATTAATTAAATTTAAAATTGATTTATAAGCATTATTTTAGTTTAAAGAATATAAATTTGAATTTAAAGTCAAATTCAATTATTTAGATTTTTATTCTATAAAACTTCAAACTCGTGCTTTTACAGAAAAAAAAATGAATATGAATTTAATTTTAATCTAATTATTTAGATTATATTTGAATTGGATTTTTAAAATCGTAATTCTTGTCGAAGGAATGCACCATTCTTTTTACGCAATTCGATCATAACTAATAACTATATCACTATAAAAAAAGATAAAAAGATACGATAAATTATAGCATCATTACATTTTTTTTTTCATATTCTCTAAAATGATGGTTCTACTTGGAAAAATAATCGTCATAAGTTATATTGATATATTACTATAATAACATAAGAATCTTTATATATATATATATATATATATATATATATATATATATATATATATATATATAAAATCACAACTGTAAGACCCTCTTATTTCAATCTCAATATTTAAGGACTGCCCTAAAATCTAATGAATATAAAGGCTGGCCTATAGGGTGTCTAAGGTTCTTAAGGCAGCCAAACCCCTTTCACTTCTGTCATTCTTGCAAAAACAGTACTCTCACACCGTCTTTTTCCCATAGAGGCTCTACTAGGGTTTAGTCCAATCTTGGTCAAGTAGCTCAACCTCATTTTCTTGCTCCATGTAAGTTATTCTTCAGCTCATACTTCTCATCTCTAGGCATATTTTCATATTTCCAGTTAGGGTTTCGTAGTAAGATCATTTTAAAATTTGTTCTGCTATCTTGTCTAGTTCACAAATTTGTTCCTTGAGTTGCCGTGCTCGGTTGTTGGGTGTCGAAGTCCCTACTAACTTCTACGTAAGGGAAGCTAGGATTTTGTGCTTTTAATGTGTATGACTTGATTTCAATTCTATTTAGTGCTCTTGGTGATTGATCGTATGCCATTTAAGATAACATGAATATGTATTGTGCATCATTCTGGGTGTATTTCTGTGTTGGCCTGCATGAACAGTGGAGGCGATCTCATAATCTCGTCCAAGCGAGTGGGTCTCGCCTAAGCGAGAGTATCAGAAAACCCTCCTTGGTGTTGCGCGAGCTGTCACTTAGGCGACAAGTTCCTATTTTGAGCGAGAGCCCGTCTTGCTCAGGCAAGGAGGTCTCGCCTAAGCAAGAGAGTGCAATAAAACCACTGTTCCACTTTTCGAGCTCTCGCCTAGGCAAAGGGGGCTCGTCTAAGCGAGGGAAACCTCTCGCCTGAGCAAGACCCTTCCGCTTGAGCGAGAACTGGGCGAGGATGTTGGTTTTGTTTCTTTTTCTATTTTTGGATGTTTGACATATGTTTGGATTGATTACTCTTTAAAAGCATGAATTGGGTGAATGTGCATGAGCAACATGGGTTATGGTCTATGATTGATAAGATTAACATGATCTTGGCATATGACATGTATAGGATGGTTGGTTACAAAAGTGACACGGAATTGGTATGATCATGAATGTTATATTGTTTGATGGAACATGTTGTTGGTATGATCATGAATGTTATATTGTTCGTGGTAGTGCCTCATTGGTTAGGGCGTAATTCCATGAATCTCTAGGTGAGATCTCATGGTGGTGCCTTAGTTGGTTAGGACGTAATTCCATGACCCCTGTTAGTGGGAGTTCATGGTGGTGCCTCATTTATATAATTTAGTATGGATTCAAGGTAAGGATTGCATCTTGACATTCTAAAGAGTCAGTTAGTCTCACATAGAGCGTACTGACTCAATGGTTAGAGTAGCAGGAGACCTGGAACACTTTAAGGGCTAACCTTGTGTGTGGGGGGGATGAAACACTAGAACAATTAGCTCGATAGAGTAGTAAAAGCCACCACAAGTGCAAGCATCCGCTGAATCTGACTAATTATATGTATCCGGATGAGTCGTGTCTCGAGTCTTAGTGTATTGTGTGCAGGTCATAACATGATTGATTGACATATGCATTTTGGATTATGAAAGTGTATGTAACTGTATGATGAACCATTTTCTACTCTAGCTTACCCTTTGCTTGTTTGATTGTTATGTGTGTTGTCTTTTCTCTTTTTGGATTATGAAAGTGTATGTAACTGTATGATGAACCATTTTCTACTCTAGCTTACCCTTTGCTTGTTTGATTGTTATGTGTGTGGTATTCTCTCTTTGTGATGATCATCAATTTATTGATGTGAGCAGATGCGAGAACCCCTCGTGGTCAACAGGGAAACAGTGATTTCGCTGCATAGTTTCTGGCTTGGATTCCAGCTTTCTTTTAGGGCCATGGCCCATGTATCTTGCTTTTGTATTTTATTTTGTATTCTGTCGACCCCTTACACTATTTTAGATATTGGCATCATGGTGTGTCCTATTTTCTACCTGGTTTCTTTTGGATAACTGTAAGGAGTAGTGTTCATACTCCAGACCTTTGCCTCTCATATTATCTGTGTGACATTTCTTTTTATTAGGGTTGTTAATTAAATAGGGTGTTATACAAAAGAACATAAACTTATTTTCTATTTTTATCTAGATCAATATATTTAATGATTTTATTTTACCTTTTAGAAAAAAATGCTTCACAATCTAAAATCAATTAAACTTTCTATTTAATTATACATCTTAACTATTTATTTTAAAAGTTTATATATATATATATATTGAGATTATTTTATTTCTTTATTATAATATATTCATTCTTATAAAAGGACACACGTCCCATTCCCATATTTAGTTAATAATTACTTAGATATTTACTTCTTCTAATATGTCCTTGACCTTCACATAATTTAGAAAGACCTTCTTTTCATGATATAATAATTTTTCTCAATTTAGCGTATGCTTTTAAAGTTTAATTAAAATTAAAAATATGAATGAAATTGACCGATACTTGCCGCTTATTTAAGATTTCATAATTCCCCGTGAAGTTAACCTGTCAACTCATTCTATAATACAAAATATTCAATAGTCGGCAACAAATGGTGTATACAATTCTGTAGCAACTGAAACCCACGCGCGATTTGTGGCGGTGGTATTGAAATTTGAGCATCTGTTTTTGTCATCATTTTACCTCGCACTTTGGAAACTATCGCCTCTTTCTCTCTTTGGTCACTTTGTTGTTCTAACCCACAAACATGACAAGGACGAGACAGAGTTTGAGCCAAGAGAAAAGTGTTTCACACTTCACTTTACTCTTCTCTCACCCCTCTTTGACTTGAGCAGCTTAAAAAAGGCTGCACCCTAGGGTTCATTCACCTACCTGAAAGCCTCAAGATAAATCACAGTTTCAATGCACTTTTCAAACAATGTGCCCCTCAGAAAATAGTTGGTGAGTTAAGTTACAGATATTGTGGTTATTATGTTTTTATTATGTTTTTGTTTACCCGTTGTTGTTGGTCCATCGCTGGTTTTACCTTTCGTTTAAAATGATTACCCAATATGAAAAATAAATAATATGTAGTTGGTACTTGGTTGTGCTAACTGCTCAATTCATCGTTGCTTCATTTTTCCACAACCATCTACCACTTCTCGGTGGTCATTTATTTATCTGAGTTGCAAGTGTTCCCTTTCTCTGTTATGCGTAGTTTGGAAATGTTACTAGGATTGTGTTGTGTGTGGATGAGTTTGAGTTTGAGTTTGGGTTAGGCAAGAGCATGCTTTATGGGTCCACGTTTATGACTTTTTTTGGGGTTTTAAAGAGAAAGCATGAATGGTAAGTGGTCCTTTGACCATACCCATTTGAAGATGGCTAGGATTCAGCATCAAATCCAACAAAAAGATGGTTACTTGAGCTATCCACCACCGGTTTTGCCTCCCCCTTCACCCCCAATTTGGGGTGCATTCCACAAAGAATCAATGTCTTCTTCTTCATCATCATCATCAACTCCCTCACCACCCTCACCTTCATCCTCTGGTGCTAGAATTAGTCCTGCTGTGCTTTTCATCATTGTGATTCTGGCTGTTCTATTTTTCATCTCTGGCCTGCTCCACCTGCTTGTTAGATTTCTCATGAAGAATTCTTCTTCCTCAGCATCTTCCCAATCCAATAGGAACCATGAAAATGCAACCTCTGATGCTCTTCAAAGGCAGCTGCAACAACTGTTCCATCTTCATGATTCTGGTCTGGACCAGGCTTTTATTGATGGACTTCCTGTTTTCCAATACAAGGAGATAAAGGGGTTGAAGGAGCCATTTGATTGTGCTGTTTGTCTCTGTGAGTTTTCTGAAAAGGATAAGCTCAGGTTGCTCCCTATGTGCAGCCATGCCTTTCATATCAGTTGTATAGACACCTGGCTTTTGTCCAATTCCTCATGCCCTCTTTGCAGGGGTACCCTCCTTACTCCTGGCTTTTCCCTTGAAAATCCAGTGTTTGATTTTGATGATTTGAGGGATGATAATGGCGAACATGAATTCACAACTAGGCAGAAAACGGTTGAAATTGAAGAAACTGTAGTAGAGAAGGGGGTTTTCCCTGTGAGACTTGGCAAATTCAGAAGACTTGATGTGGAGGCAGAGGTGGCTGCAGGAGGAGAGACTAGTAGCAATAATTTGGATGCCAGAAGATGTTACTCCATGGGATCTTATCAGTACGTGCTTGGGAAGTCAGACCTCAGAATAACCTTGAGCCATGACCGAGAAGGTCGACGTGATGCACAGTTATTGAAAGGAACAGAAAACTTAGAGAGACTTTCAGTTGAGGGGGATATTGAAGCAAAGAAGATTACAAGTGTGTGTAAAGGTGAGAGCTTTTCTGTTTCCAAAATCTGGCAGTGGTCACAGAAGGGAAAATTTTCCGTTTCTTCTGATACCCAGATGAATATGCCCTCTTCTCTTATCACGGATTTGCCTTGGATGAGAGAAACAAGAAGGACATGAAAGGTATCCATAGTATACCCCTTCTCCCACTTACTTGAATCCATTTATTAAAGCTTTAGCTTTTCCTTGACATTTCTTCAAATATTTGGTGTTCTGATCTTGAAGATGGGGTTATTGATGTACTACAATGCTGTGATATGAAGATGGAAGAAATTTATGATTCTATAAAAACAGATTTTAGGAATGAACTGATACAAGTTGTAACAATGACCCAACAACCATTGGAGACAGCCAAAATTTCAGGATATTCACAGATGGAAAAAAAGTTTATCTAGGGGGATAAAGTATTTGCCAAAACTATGTAGCACGTCACTGAACCATAGTTGTTTCGAGATTCATATGTTGATAAATATCAAACATTTGATATCTTAGGAGAAGCAAACGATTATGATATGCTATTCTTAAATTTGATTCCATTTTGTTGTGATCTTGTAAGTGACATTTGATGATATACGCATTTGCGTTACAAAAATCTCAAAAGCCTTAATATTGTAGCAGAAACTATTTGATAAAACCCAATTGACATGTTATTTTCACTCATTAAAATAGTTTTTTCGAGGGGTCTATTCCCAAAACCTTATGCAAGAAAGGTAAAAATTAAACTAAAGTTTACTTTTGTATCAGTTGAAATTAGTTCGCTTGATTTGTAATAAAGCTTTTACGTAATTTTTAAATTTCTAATTTTTTTAACTAGCGGCAATACCGTCTTTGTTTTTATTATTATCTTGTTTTATTAAGCTGTAATGTCCTATTTTAAAAAGATAAATCTATTTAAATTAAATATTAAAAGGTCATGAGACTTAAATATAAGGATTTTATAGTTATCTTAACATATTAGAAAGAAAACTAAGACATACTACGATACTAATAATAAAACAAAAAGTAAAAGTATGACAATTGACCAAACACCTAGGCAAGTGTGCTTACTGGCGGTACTTGAAGGAATGAGATCCAACCATAAGTCAGGCTACACAGCGGAATTTTCATCACCTCGATGAATACTAGGAGTTTTCACATATGTTCACATTAATAAATTGATGATCATCGCAAAAGGAGAAAATCACACACAGAACACACAAGTAAGCAGAAAGGGTAAGCTAGAGTGAAAAAAGTTTTATCATACAATTGCATATAATTTAAAAGTCCGATACATAAATCAATCGAAAATATAATGATCGACAAGCAAAACACTAAGACTCAAAGACATGATTATCTGGATACATATAATCAGTCGGATTCACTGGATGCTTGCACTTGTGGTGGCCTCTACTGCTTTGCAGAGCCCTTGCCAATGGGTTTCACCCTACCACTCACAAGGTCAGCCTTCAAACATCTAAGGCCATTATCCTGCCAAAGACTAGGGCCTCCTGCTACTCTCACCACTTAAGTCAATACGCTCTACGTGAGACTAACTGACTCTTTAGAGTTTCAAGATGCAAATCCTTACTTGAATCCTTACTATATTATATAATGAGGCACCACCACAAACCTTCGTGAAATTATGTCCTAACCATGAGGCACCACCACAAACCTTCGTTGAATTACGTCTTAACCATGAGTCACCACCATGAGCTCCCACTAACAGGGGTCATGAAATTACGTTCTGACCATGAAGCACCACCACGAAACCTTCGTTGAATTACGTCTTGACCATGAGGCACCACCATGAAACCTTCGTGGAATTACATCCTGACCATACCCAAAATCATGTCTCACAAATCAGGCACAAAGTTATCATGCATACCAATTCCATGCCAATATATAACCAACCATTTCATCATGTTTCATATGTGTAATCATACCAAGTCCATTAATTCCAAACCACACAAACATATCATGCATACATACTGACATGTTTCATACTTTAATTAGGGGAGATCTATTCAATCATACCATCAATCATCGAAAACAAGGAAGGAAATAGCATTAAAGCATGCACCAGCCTCGCTCATGGCCCTCGCTCAGGCGAAAGAGACCTTTCGCTCAAGCTACAGGCTCTCGCTTAGGCGAGACTGTCATCAGAAAGCATTGCAAGTTTCGCGAGCTCTCGCTTGGGCAAGCTCTCCTCGCTTGAGCGAGACTACTCCTCGCCCAAAAGAGAAACTCCCTCGCCTAAGCTACTTCTAAGGCGAAACACATCAGGTTCCCACGAGTTTAGGCGAGCCTCTCTCGCCTGAGCGAGATGACACCTCGCTCAAAACGAAAGCTCTCCGCCTGAGCGAGAGCTCGAGCAGGAACCTGGGCTAGCTTATGCTATTCTTGCCTAGGCGAGACAAGCTCGCTTAGGCGAGATTATCAGTTCTTGCCACTGTTTCACGCATAAAACCCAGATTCCAACCAGAAATGCATACCATGCATTTTTCACACCATCAGCAACACAAAACAAGTATTTAGAACACAAAACAATCCAACAACAGGAAAATAACATAAAAACGTGAAACCCTAGCTTCCTTTACCTGGAAAATGCTAGTCAAAAGACTCTGACACCTAAGCCAACGAACCCAACAACTCTAGGAGCAGACTCAAGAGCTGAGAATAGTGATACAGAATGAAAACGAGGTTACTACGGTGAACCCTAACAGGAACCACGAAAAGAAGCTGGAGAAGAAAGAGTATGAGCTGCAGAACAACTTACCTTGAGTAGAAAATGAGGTTGAGCTAACTTGAATAAGAATGAGCTCCAAACCCTAGTAGAGCACTATTTGAGAGAAAAGGAGAGGAGTAAGGTGGTTTTTTTTGTAAAGAAAGTAGAATGAAAAGCCAAGAGGCTGAAAGGGAGCCTTAGGGGCACTCTAGGGACTGATCCTTAGGCCCAACAGATGGGGTTAGGCCCTAAAACATTAGGGCTGAAAAAGTGGGTCTTACACGAGTCAGAATAATAGTTATTCTAATTTTAGTTTTATATACTTATTTAAATAATTATATTATTTTTTATTTTAAAAATTAAAAGTATAATTGAAATTTGAGTGAAAATAATATAAGAGACACTATTAAAGTATACTATTATCAGGTTCCCACGAGTTTAGGCGAGCCTCTCTCGCCTGAGCGAGATGACACCTCGCTCAAAACGAAAGCTCTCCGCCTGAGCGAGAGCTCGAGCAGGAACCTGGGCTAGCTTATGCTATTCTTGCCTAGGCGAGACAAGCTCGCTTAGGCGAGATTATCAGTTCTTGCCACTGTTTCACGCATAAAACCCAGATTCCAACCAGAAATGCATACCATGCATTTTTCACACCATCAGCAACACAAAACAAGTATTTAGAACACAAAACAATCCAACAACAGGAAAATAACATAAAAACGTGAAACCCTAGCTTCCTTTACCTGGAAAATGCTAGTCAAAAGACTCTGACACCTAAGCCAACGAACCCAACAACTCTAGGAGCAGACTCAAGAGCTGAGAATAGTGATACAGAATGAAAACGAGGTTACTACGGTGAACCCTAACAGGAACCACGAAAAGAAGCTGGAGAAGAAAGAGTATGAGCTGCAGAACAACTTACCTTGAGTAGAAAATGAGGTTGAGCTAACTTGAATAAGAATGAGCTCCAAACCCTAGTAGAGCACTATTTGAGAGAAAAGGAGAGGAGTAAGGTGGTTTTTTTTGTAAAGAAAGTAGAATGAAAAGCCAAGAGGCTGAAAGGGAGCCTTAGGGGCACTCTAGGGACTGATCCTTAGGCCCAACAGATGGGGTTAGGCCCTAAAACATTAGGGCTGAAAAAGTGGGTCTTACACGAGTCAGAATAATAGTTATTCTAATTTTAGTTTTATATACTTATTTAAATAATTATATTATTTTTTATTTTAAAAATTAAAAGTATAATTGAAATTTGAGTGAAAATAATATAAGAGACACTATTAAAGTATACTATTATCAGGTTCCCACGAGTTTAGGCGAGCCTCTCTCGCCTGAGCGAGATGACACCTCGCTCAAAACGAAAGCTCTCCGCCTGAGCGAGAGCTCGAGCAGGAACCTGGGCTAGCTTATGCTATTCTTGCCTAGGCGAGACAAGCTCGCTTAGGCGAGATTATCAGTTCTTGCCACTGTTTCACGCATAAAACCCAGATTCCAACCAGAAATGCATACCATGCATTTTTCACACCATCAGCAACACAAAACAAGTATTTAGAACACAAAACAATCCAACAACAGGAAAATAACATAAAAACGTGAAACCCTAGCTTCCTTTACCTGGAAAATGCTAGTCAAAAGACTGTGACACCTAAGCCAACGAACCCAACAACTCTAGGAGCAGACTCAAAAGCTGAGAACAGTGATACAGAATGAAAACGAGGTTACTACGGTGAACCCTAACAGGAACCACGAAAAGAAGCTGGAGAAGAAAGAGTATGAGCTGCAGAACAACTTACCTTGAGTAGAAAATGAGGTTGATCTAACTTGAATAAGAATGAGCTCCAAACCCTAGTAGAGCACTATTTGAGAGAAAAGGAGAGGAGTAAGGTGGTTGTTTTTGGTAAAGAAAGTAGAATGAAAAGCCAAGAGGCTGAAAGGGAGCCTTAGGGGCACTCTAGGGACTGATCCTTAGGCCCAACAGATGGGGTTAGGCCCTAAAACATTAGGGCTGAAAAAGTGGGTCTTATACGAGTCAGAATAATAGTTATTCTTATTTTAGTTTTATATACTTATTTAAATAATTATATTATTTTTTATTTTAAAAATTAAAAGTATAATTGAAATTTGAGTGAAAACAATATAAGAGACACTATTAAAGTATACTATTATTTTAAATTTATTTTTCTATCAATTGAAATTAGTTTGTGCATACATTAATTAGTAAAAAAGCTTTTAAGTAATTTTTATTTTTTTTAACCAATGAAAATACAGTGTTTTTATAATATTATCTTATTTTATTGAGTTAAAAACATATTTATTTTAATTTTAGTTTTATATATTTATTTAAAGAAATATATTATTATTTTTAAATTTTGAAGTATAATTTATAATTTGAAAGGAAATAATATTAGATAGACCATATACATTGTATATTTGACCGCCGAGGTTATTTTGAGTGGAATTTGGTATCTGGTTATTTTAGGTCGAAAGGTAGGCAAAATAGTACGTAACATATATTTATATACAAAAAATGGTATAAGTTGTCAATGTCATAAATGCATAACAGAATAACAGTTAAAAATATAATTTCTAGAATGTAATTAATAATATAATAAAATGTGTATATTAATATTATTATATATTATATATTTAATTTAAGTTTAATTATATTTTAGTTTATGATAAATTTAGAAATTCTTAATTAAATTTTTATGATTTATTAAGTTTTTAAAATTTTTAAAATTTTCAAGTAAGACTCTGCTGTTAAATGTTAAATATTACTGTTAACCATGATGTGAGACTTTAACGACGAAGATTTTTTTAAGGATATACTGTTTTTGACAAAAGTTCTTTTCACTGTTTTTGACAAAAGTTCTTTTTAAAACAAATTAAAACTATAAAGTATAAAATTTAAAAATAAAAATATATAAAATATAAAATTAGACAATTATATAATAATAAAATTATTAAATTAAATATAAAATATAATTTTATAATTTTAATTTCATAATTTTTTAATAATTTTAGAGTTAATATTTTAATACAAATATAAAATTATATAATTATAAAATTGTAAATTAAAAAATTATAAGATTAAAATACTATAAATTTTGATATTATAGAATTACAAAATTATGGAACATAAAAATATGAATCGTAAAATTAGATAAAATTATGAAATTAGAGTTATAAAATTATATATTTCCATTTTTATCCTTGTAATTTTTTAGATTTTTTTACATTTGTAAAAAATAAAATAATTTGAATATTTAGATATAGTGATTTGATGTATAAATTCAAAAAAAAAATATTTTAACATGTATATATAAATTGTAACTAAATTTGTTTACTAATTTAGTATCAAATTGGAGAGAATAAAATTGGATTATTTTAAAAGATACGAGGACTTTGAATCGATATTTAGATAGAAAACTAAATTGAAAACAACTACTCTCATTGCCATGTGAGATGACTAACCTGCCACATGTCACAAATTGTAACTTGGCACGTGACAATTTATATTTTTTTTAAAAATTAAAAATTGCACAAATTAACATGTGACATGTATAGACACAAGACAATATTAACATCAATTTAATGGATAAGACCAAATTGAACATTTTTAAATAACTAAAGGACTAAATTTTGAACAAAAAATAATAAGACGACCAAAATGAACAAAACCAACAAATAATAATTATACCTATATTTTATAATTTTGTATATATTTGTATAATTTTATATTTTTATTTTTATCATTTTTACTTTTTTAAAAAATAGTTTTGGTTAAATACATTAAATTTTTGAAAAAAGATTTTCATTATTAAAGTCTTTTAGTATTACGTATCGACATTTAGGTAAAATGATAATGTAAAATAACTACTATGTCATATAGTTAACATCAAATCTAATGAGAATTGTAACACCCCATTTAAATAATGACCTTAATTAAATGAAATGTCACACAAAATAATATAAGGGCAAGTCATAGAATATCAATACTACTCCTTACAAATATCCAAGGTACTTAGAATGGAAATATCAAGGCACACCACGATGCCAATAACCAAAACAGAGTAAACGATCGACAATATTCAAATATAATGCTCCCAGAGCTAGACAATACATAGGCTACTGTCCTAAAGGAAAACTCAGAGGAACATGATTTGATCCAAGACGAGCTAAGTAGCGAAATTTCCAACACCCTGACGACCATGAGGAGTTCTCAATCTGCTCCCATCAATAAATTGATTATCATCGCAAAGAGAGAAAACCACACATAGGACATACATCAAGTAGAAATGGTAAGCTAGAGTAGGAAAAACATATTATCATACAATTTCATACCTTTTCATAGTTAAAGATACATACATCAACCAATTATGTGATGACTCGCAAGCAATACACTATGACTCAAGACACGCTTATCCGGATACATATAATTAGTCAGATTCACTGGATGCTTACACTCATAGTGGCCTCTACTGCTCTGTAGAGTCAATTGCCAATGGGTTTCACCCTACCACTCACAAGGTTAGCCTTCAAAGATCTAAGGTCTCCTGCTACTCTCACCATTTGAGTCAGTACGCTCTACGTGAGACTAACTGACTATTTAGAGTGTCAAGATGCAATCCTTACCTTGAATCCTTACTAAATAATATAATGAGGCACCACCATGACTTCATGGAATTACGTCCTAAGAATGAGGCACCACCATGAACTCCCACTAACAAGGGTCATAGAATTACGTTCTGACCAAATGAGGCACCACCATGCAACCATCATGGAATTACGTCATGACCAATGAAGCACCACCATGAGATCTCACCTAGAGATTCATGAAATTACGTCCTGACCAAATGAGGCACCACCACGAAACTATCGTGGAATTACATCCTGACCACACCAACATCATGTTTCATCAACCAATATAGAATCATAGTTCATACCAATTCCATGTCACTTTTATAACCAACCATCCCATACATGTTACATGCCAAGATCATGTCAAACTTATCCAATTCCAGTCAATATACCATTCAATACATGCAAATTCACTCATTTCATGCTTTAACATTGTAATCCAACAAAAACATGTGGCAAACACCCAAGAACAGAGAAGAAAACGGATCTTGGGCACATTCTCGGCCAGATCTCGCTCAAGCGAGCTCCTTTCGCCTAGGCGAGAGCTAAAAAAGAGGAACAATGGTGCTGTCGCGTTCTCTCGCTGAGGCAAAACCTCCTCGTTTGAGCGAGATGGCTTCTCGCTCAAGACTGGAGCTCGTTGCCTGAGCGACAGCTCGCATAACACCTAGGAGGGTTTTCTGATACTCTCGCTTAGGCAAGCTCCACTCGCTTGGGCGAGATTATCATATCTCCTCCACTGTTCATGCATGCCAGTATATAGATTCACCTAGAACAATGCGGAATATATATTCATATCATGTTAAGCATCATACAAACACCATAAGCACGGAACAGATCTAAAAAAAAAAAAAGCAAAGTACATCCAACTCGAAACCCTAGCTTCCCTTACCTGGAAAGAGCTAATATAAGACTTTGACACCTAAGCCCATGAACATAACAGCTCTAAGAGCATATTTAAGAGCTACGAACAGTGACATGGAATGAAAACGAGGTTACTACCGTGAACCTCTAATAAGAACTACGAAAAACCAGCCGAAGAAGGAAGAGTATGGACTGAAGAATAACGTACGTGGAGTAGAGTAGGGGTTGAGCTAACTTGAAGAGGATTAGGAACCAAACCCTAACAGAGCTTCTGTTGAGAGGCATAAGAGGGTAAGCAAAGTACTGTTTTTGCAAAGTGATAGAAATGAGGGGGGTTAGGCTGCTTTAGGGGCTTTGGACGCCCCATGGGCCACCCTAGGCCCAACTGATTTGGGGCAACCCTTTAAAATAAGGGTAGAAAAATAACTGGGTCTTACAAGAATACTCAATTGAAAATTTTTAATATTTTGAAGATTTAATATATCTCAAAATCTAATAAGAATTTAATTGAAAATTTATAATTTATCGAAACTCAAAATATGATTAATCCTTAAATTTAATTTGAGGAAACTTATTTTTCTTATTTTCTTACATTTTTATTAAATACCAAATATATGCTATGGTTGATTCATATCGGATATGTTACAAGGAAAATGATATGTTAACAACCATTTTTTAACAACTTATTTCACTACCTGATGTGCTAGTGATTTTTTATTTTTAATTTTTTTTTCACATTTCCACGTTGGATGCTTGAGTGCGAGAGAGAAAGGGAGGTTGCTGGAGTTACAGAAGTGAGAGAAACAAGGAGAGAGAGCAGAGTGGAAGTGGAGAGCAATTTGTGATTTCTTCATCCCAGGTTTGGTTTTGCCCCTTTCCCCCAAGTTTTTTCTTCCTTCATCTCCGTAGTCTATTGTTCGTCACCCCTGTAATTTTTTCTGCCTCCATGGCCATAGTTTTCTTCTTCCTTCATTCTACAAGTTTCTTATTCATCTGTTTTGGAAGATATTTTCGGACTAGGTTCGTCATTTCCCTTTTGGTGGAGAAGAAAAAGTTTTGGGTTTACCCACTGCAACAAATTTTTTGTATTCGTTGATGTTTATGGAAAGAAGGCATTTTTATTTCTGTTTTTGGTTAATATATGATAAAGTTTGGATTTTTTTTAAAGTAGTGTTGTTCAAGATTGGATTGGTGAAGCAGGATTGGTGTTTTTCGTTCTGCTGTGGTCTACATTAGTGAAGAGGACGAACCAAACATGTTAAATTCTCAAAATTTAAGTGCTACTACCTTTATGTGGGTGAGGGAAAACAATGTAATGCAAAAAAAATAGGTTCGCATTTACGATAACACAACTTTGCACTTAAATTGGAAGTTTTTCATATTCAATAAGTTTAAAAAATTCTGCAAAATTTATAAACATTATTTCTTATCAATTGGTGTGAATTAACTTTATTAATGAAGTTTATAATTTACTCACGCCACTAAACGGGATACTTATCATCCAAGCCAACAAGTGGAAACATTTTGTTCAAATCATATAACACATGTTAGCAGAACAGGACTCCTGGGTTGGCACTTAAATCCTGGATCACTTGTCCCACCACCACCTATTGAAATGGGTTCATGTTATACCAACCCACCTCATCCACGAACCAAACATGTTAAATTCTCAAAACTTAAGGGCTACTACTTTTATGTGGGTGATGGAAAACAATGTAATGCAGAAAAGTTCAGTTTCGCACTTATAGCACCACAGTTTTGCACTTAAAATAGAAGTTTTTCATATTCAACAAGTTTAAAACAATCTGCAAAATTTATCGTTAAAACTTCCTCTAACGTCACTTAATTAACAAACTTTATAAAGTATTGATGCCACCAAGGGGTCTGTCCAGAAGGATACTTATAATCAAACTCAACCAGGGAAAATGTTTTGCTTAAATCATTTAGCGTAGGTTAGTAGGACCCAACTCATTGCTTTGCACTTACATGTGGGATAACGATTGACAAAACCATTTCTTTAAATGGGTACACCTTATTCCAACCCACTTCAACCATGATACAGACATGTTAAATTCTAAAAACGTAATGGCTAATACGCAGACCACAATGATGGATAACAAAGTTATGCAGAAAAATTCAGGTTCGCACTTATGAAACCCCTGCTTCACATATAAACTAGAAAATTTTAATAATCTGTATTAAATTTATGGGCATAATTTCAATAACTAAAGCAAAGTTTAACATTTATTCGCTCCTGGGTTTCAACAAATATTGCAAACAGTTGAATATCCATCAAAAGCTATTAATATTTAAATTGCATGGCCTATACAGTAATTAATATACAGTAATTAATGAACTTAATGTTTAAAAAAATAGAGTGTCATTTACAACATCTGATGTTCTAAATGTATCAATCTAGTGTTGGGAATTCAAATGTGTTGTACTGAATGGCGAAAAGAACAATGTCGCGGTGAATATTTTGTGGATCTAGAACCCAATCACAAATGTAGTCTTTCCTAAAATGTTGCAACTTCGCCGACAATCATAAATTAACATCTTATTACATTGAACTTTAGTTATGACATCAATGCATCAAATAATAATTTTCATCTTTGCAAAATCAACTTACCCAAGTATAAGTAGGCATACTTTGGCCATTGTACTTCCAGTTTAAGTGCAAAGTTGTGTTATCGTAAGTGCGAACCTGTACTTTTCTGCATTACATTATTTTCCCTCACCCGCATAAAGGTATTAGCACTTAAATTTTGAGAATTTAACATGTTTGGTTCATGCCTCTTCACCAATGTAGACCACAATAGAATGAAAACATTAATCCTGCTTCACCAATCCAGTCTTGAACAACACTGTTTTAAAAAAAATCCAAACTTTATCATATATTAACCAAAAACATAAATAAAAATGCCTCCATTGCACAAACATCAACGAATACAAAAAATTTGTTGCAGTGGTAAACCCAAAACTTTTTCTACTCCACCAAAAAGGAAATGACGAACATAGTCCGAAAATATCTTCCAAAATGGACGAATAAGAAACTTGCAAAATGAAGGAAGAAGAAAACTACAGCCATGGAGGAAGAAGAAAATTACAGGGGTGACGAACAATAGACTATGGAGATGGAGGAAGAAAAAACTTGGGGGAAAGGGGGAAAACCAAATCTGGGGATGGAGAAACCACAAACTGCTCTCCACTTCTCTTATCACTTTCCACTCCGCTCTCTCTCTCTCTCTCCTTGCTTCTCTCACTTATGTAACTCCAACAACCTCCATTTCTCTCTCACACTCAAGCATCCAATGTGAAAATGTGAAAAAAAAAGTTTCAAAAATAAAAAATCACTGCCATGTCAGGTAGTAAGATAAGTTGTTAAAAAATGGTTACTAATATATCATTTTCTATTTTACAAAGTCTAGGCCTGTTTCAAAGTCAATAATGTATGAATGAAGGTAATTTGTATTCTGGGTGTTATGTGGGTTTTATTATGGTATATCAAAATTTTTTTTCTAATTTTTATTTTAATGCAAAAATTGTATAAAGTTATATCTTAATTAATACTTTATATGATTATTGATGCTTATAAAACATAAATATTTTTATTTATAGTGCGGAAATCTTAAATTTAATCTATCTCTAAATTTAGGAGAGATCTTAAAACTCTGACTTTATTTGTTGTTTATCGAAAAACATTTCTTATTTTTTATTAGGTTTAATTATGTTTTAAGTTATTTTTTTTTATATTTTTAATTGCTTATTTATTTATTTATTAAGTATTCAAAGTTTATAATTTTTAATTAAGTTTTTGTGATTTAATTTTTGTATTTGTTAATTAGATGATACTAGTGTCATTTTGTTCTATTGTCTTATTTCATTATTTCTATTTCTATGAGTTAAGAAATCTAAATTATAACTGTATATTAATTATGAATCTCACATTTATCAATATAATGGTAAGGAACACCAACTAAAAGAAATAAACTGTAGTTACTTAGTTAAAAAATGTAAACTTTTTAAGTATGAAACAAATAAAAATAATAATAATACAAACCCAATTAAATTTAGGTTGTGATTACAACCTTTGTGGGAAGAATTAATGAAAATTTTAAAATTTAATTAATTATTGCATGTGTTTTGTGGGAGATTGTGATTACAACCTTTATTGCATTGTCCTTTTAGGTTGGGCAGTGATTGCGGGGATCCGTGAAGGCTTTGTATTTATGTGGCATCACCTCTCTCTTGTAATGGATTTGATTCAAACCTTCCTTGCAGTTGCAGTGCTGTGGGGTCAAATTTCTTACACTTCCCATTTTTCAACTTTTAAAATATAAAACTAATGATAATAGAGGTTTATCAAATGCCAATAAACTTGTTTCAACAAACAACAAGGGTGGTTCAACAAGAAAGAAAATGACATTGGTTTAGTTTTTGTCATGTTATTATCTTACCCAACTTGTAAGATTTCTACACAAAGGAACCGTTTCGGGGGGGGTGGTCTTCGCCAATATTTGATGGTTTAGTCAATTTTTAAAGTTTATATTAAAAAACGAGTTTAAGTGACTCTAATTTGATTGACGGACAAATATTTTTTCTATAAAGTATTATGCTTATATAACGAATAAAAGAGGTCACTAAAATCTTGCAAAACAATTTAGAGGGTGTACATGTAATTTTAAACAAATTCCTGTAATTTATTTTAAATTAGTTTAATAAAGCTGTCTTAAATCATTTTACTAAAATTTTATTTTTAAACATTTATGCCTCTTCGTGTATGCAGCCACTTCATCATTTTATAATCATTCAAATTCTAAAGGTAAGCCAGAGTTTGTATTGATTCATTAATAATACAGCTATTAGTTGTCACCTACCATTCGAAGTATAGACACTTCTAAGTTTCGTACATATTCCGGACTCTTTATGTACTTCATTGAATACACTTAGCAGGAAAAGAAGAAAGAGTCGTATAAAGCCAGTATATTGGGTCCGATCAAAATGAACATTATCCCCTTTAGGAAAAAACAAAATTATAAAATTAGGTTTTTTCTTTTTTTTTTTTTACTTTCATTTTTTATGTTATTATGTACTGCTTTTAACGGAAATTTGTGGGTTAGATATGATATGATTGGACATGGTGCCAACTTGTATCCGAGCTTTGAGTCGTCAAAAAGGAGGAAAATTCATTTACAAGAACTTTCCCACAAATATGATAAATTCAAGATATAACAACGTATTAATAGATATAATATTTGTATTTAGTTTATTATAGTTTGGATTTTGTTTATATCATAATAAATATCAACCTTCCTTGATTTTAGAAGGGTTAAAATATTATACAGATCTTATGTTTGGATCTCATGTTTTTTAAGTCATTTTGGACTTGTTAATAATAATATATTTTGGGTTTGGTAAATACATAAGTTTATAAGTTTCTGAGCTTGAAAGTTAATCATTTTTGCAAATGAACCAAGTTATTAAATGAACGAGTTTTATATGTTATTTTTGGCTCTTAATCGAGTTGTTTTAAATGACCATGTTTTTCAAATTCTTCAAGATCAACATTAATGTCATGTAATCCAAATAGACCTTCAACTTTAATAACTTCATTGGCATGTGACATTTCATCTAATTGGTAAGAACATCCTTTTCGATGTCATTTGATTCAGTGTCACCTCTTTTGATTGCTAACCACGTTTGTCTATTCAAAATGCTAGATACGAGACATAATACACTTGTTTGACATTGTGTGCAAGGATAAATGGATCAAATGATTGATATCTTGAACTCATTTGAATATATATAATAATATATTTAGAATAATTTTTGTACCTTTTTAGACAGATCAAACCATAAAAGAAACATATTATTTTTTTGTGTGGATAATTTGAACTATTATATAGTAGCTCATGTATTTTATTAATGACTCCACAAAAATAATCTATGTAACGTCCCATTTAATTAATAATCGTAATTAAAAGAAACGCCACACACACATAGTACAACAGCACAGTCCTAGGGTCCTTAACACAACCCCTACAAAACTTGACACACCACGATGCCAACAGAAAACCAGATGGAAAGTCAAACAGATGAAGGTAGAGTATTAAAGGATAAAGCAATACATGGGCCATAACCCTAAAGAAAACCCATTAAGAAATTAAAGTCCAGTCCATTGAGACTATGCAGCGGAACCATCACCTCCCTGTTGCCCACGGGTGTTCCTCGCATCTGCTCACATCAACAAGTTGATGATCATCGCAAAAGAGAGTACCACACAGCAGAACACACAACAATAAAATTAGGGTAAGCTAGAGCACAAAAGATTTCATCCATGCAATCAGATATATTTTCACAATCTCATACACTCATATCAACCAAGCATGTTATGACTTCCCAGAAAATACACTAAGACACGACTCGACTCATCGGATACGTATAACCTGGTCGGATTCAGCGGATGCTTGCACTTGTGGTGGATACCTCTGCTCACCCCCGAGCTGCTCACCCCCGAGCTATGTGTTACAATGAATCAATTTCCCTCACCATAAGGTTATCCCTTAATGAATTTCAGGCCTCCTGCTACTCTCACCACAAGAGTCAGTCTGCTCTAGATGAGGCTAACTGACTCCTTAGAGTGCCAGGATGTAACCTTACCTTGAATCCTTACCTAGTTATACAGATGGGGCACCACCATGGACACCCACTAACAGGGGCCATGGAATTACGTCCCGATCACTGAAGCACGACCCTGAAAAGTCTCACCTAGAGACTCTAAGGAATTACGCACTGACACAGACCACATCATAATCAACAACAAAGGAATACTCATCATGCATATAACCTCAGGTCAACCTTTATACATCATACTCATTCATATACAACGGTGGAATCAATACCATCTCACCCTTTCTGGAGCACGAATACCAATTTGTATCATCACACCATAACTATGTCCCTTTTGTACCAACCATCTCGTTTAAGTCTCATGCCCATCTTATACCAAAATCATGCATACAGTTTAATAACCACAGATTTCCATGCGTTTCACAAGCCTCATACTTTAATTAGGGTAGATCCATACCTCAAACAATTCATAGCTACCAAACAGAGAAAAGCGGCGCGACCTGCTGCGTGTCTCGCTCAAGCTAGAGGCCTTCGCTTAGGCAAGGGGAGTGCCCTCGCTCAAGCTGCAGGCTCTCGCTTAGGCGAGACTGCGTCAAGTGGCCTGGGAGTTTCGCGAAGGCTCGCTAAGGCGAGTCCATCTCGCCTGAGCGAGATGGTCTTTCGCTCAAAACACAGTTCACTCACCTGAGCTAGTATTCGAGAAAAAACTCCTGGGCGAGGACCTGTTATTCTCGCTTAGGCGAGATGAGCTCGCCTGAGCGAAAATAATAGGTTCCTCCCACTGTTCAAAATCTGCAATCCAGAAATAGTACACTCCCACACTAATCATTCAAACACGATGCAATATACATTCAATATTATTTTATGCACGCAAAAGATGAAATAAACCACACACTTTATCATACACAAATGAGTAGTCTAGCTTCCCGTACTTGGGAAATGTTAGCTAGAGCTCTGATACTCGAACGGTGGAAAACAGTAGTTCAAGGAGTAACTTTGAGAGTTGAAGACCAGTAGGACAAGGTTAGAACGAATCTCCTAGGACAAGCTCTAGCAGAACTCACAGAGAAGAGACGAAATGGACAAAGCTCGAGTTGGGAGGGACTTACGCGGAGTGGAAGAACGAGATTGAGCTCGCTTGGCTATGGTGATTCCAAACCCTAGCAGAGGTGACGACAGCAGCTCAAGGAGGCACAAGGGTTTCTGTTTTACGAAAAAAGAGCACAAGGTTAGGGTTGGGGCATATTAGGTTTGATCCTTCCCCTTTGGGCCAGCCCCTAGGCCCACAAGATTGGGGCAGCCCTTAAAACAAAAGGGGCAGAATAAACGGGCCTTACATTCCCCCCAACAACAAAAATTTTTGACCTCGAAAATGAAAACTTACTAGGCAAAAAGATGTGAGTGTGATTTCCTCATATCCTCCTCCAACTCCCAAGTAGAGTCACCAGTCCTCCAGTCCCAGATGACTTTGACCAGACTGACTGCTTTTCCTCGGCGTTCCTTAACTTTGCTATCCTCTAAAGCAACAGGTGGCACTTCCACCGTGAGGTCCTCTCTGATATGTATATCCTCGGTTTCCAATACATGAGCCGGATCAAACATATACTTCCTCAGCTGTGAGACGTGAAACACCGGGTGAAGGTTCGCCAACTGATGGGGTAAAGTTATCTCATAAGCCACCAGCCCAATCCTCCTCGTGATCTAATAGGGGCCAAGGAACTTAGGAGAGAGCTTCCTTGAGCGGAGAGCCCTTCCCACGCTAGTGGTTCGGGTCACCCTTAGGAACACATGATCACCAGCTGCGAACTCCAAAGGTCTCCTCCTGCGATCCGAATAGGCCTTCTGCCTACTCTAGGAAGCCTGCATTCTATCTCTCACCAATCTGACTTTCTTAGTAGTTTGTTCTAACAATTCTGGTCCGAATAACATTGCTTCCCCATCGTGATACCAACATAGGGGAGTCCTACACTTCCTGCCGTATAGAGCCTCGTGTGGAGCCATGCCAATGCTCGCATGAAAGTTATTGTTGTAGGTGAACTCAATCAAGGGTAAGACCTCAACCTAAGCCCCAAGGTGATCCAATATACATGTCCGTAATAAGTCCTCAAGCGACTGGATGGTCCTCTCACACTGGCCATCGGTCTGAGGATGATAAGCCGAACTCATAGTGAGCTTGCTACCCATAGCACTCTGTAGTGTCTGCCAAAAACGTGAAGTGAACCGCGAATCTCTGTCTGACACAATACTCGACGGTACCCCATGTAATCTCACTATCTCCCTAATGTACAGTTGAGCCAACTTAGCCATAGGCATTCTCAAGTTCATCGCCAAGAAGCGAGAACTCTTGGTCAGGCGATCCACTATAACCCAGATTGTATCATGCCCCCTAAAAGTCCATGGTAGATGGGTCACAAAGTCCATGGAAATGCTGTCCCATTTCCATAGTGGTATCTCCAAGGGCTGTAGATTCCCACCGGGTCTCTGATGCTCCACCTTTGCCTTCTGGCACGTTAAACATGTTGATACGAACTGAGCCACATCTTTCTTTATCCCCTGCCACCAGAAGGTTTCCTTGAGGTCCTGGTATATCTTAGTCATGCTGGGGTGCAGACTAAGGCGACTCTTATGTCCCTCCTCAAGAATTAACTTCTTTACCTCAACATCATTTGGCACACAAATCCTACCCTGGAATTGCAAGATATCATTATTACCCAAAGCGAAATCTCTAGTCTCATCTGATCCAAGTTGTTCTCTGATCCTGTTCAGACTGGCATCCAACAATTGCCTCTCTCTAACCAAGGTCAAGAAGTCACTGGATATAGTCAGGGTACTACATCTAATTAACTCAGACCCCAACTTCACCTGTAGCTTCATGTCTTTGAACTTTTCCAGCAGTTCCACCTCCTTTATCATGAGATGTGCCGCATGTACAATCTTCCTACTCAAGGCATCTGCTACCACATTTGCCTTCCCCGGGTGATACAACAGTTCGAAATCATAATCCTTTAAGAATTCCATCCACCTTCGTTGCCTCATGTTCAGCTCCTTCTAATCAAACAAGTACTTGAGACTCTTGTGGTCACTGAACACGCGAAACTAGGCACCATAAAGATAGTGTCTCTAGATCTTTAAGGCGAACACTATGGCTACCAACTCCAGGTCATGAGTGGGATAGTTACGCTCATGCACCTTAAGTTGTCTTGAAACATACGCCACTGCCTTCTTATCTTGCATTAGAACACATCCTAGCCCAAGATGAGATGCGTCATAGTAGACTTCGAATGGTTTCCCAACATCCAGAATTACCAATATGGGAACACTAGTCAACCTCCGTTTAAGCTCCTGAAAACTCTCCTCACACTTGTCCGTCCAAGTGAATGGTTGGTCCTTCCGAGTAAGCAGTGTCAGAGGTGCCACTATCTTAGAGAATCCCTTTATGAATCTCCTATAGTAGCCCACCAACCCCACAAAGCTCCTGATCTTTGTGGCCGACGTAGGACTCTCCCACTTGACCACCACCTCGACCTTTGCCGAATCCACTACAATACCGTGTGCAGATATTACATGTCCTAAAAACTGAACCTCTTCCATCCAAAATTCACACTTGGATAGCTTGGCATACAGCTGCTTCTCCCTCAAAACACCAAGCACCAACCTCAGGTATTCTACATGCTCCTCTTGAGTCCTGGAATAGATAAGTACGTCGTCTATAAAAACTACGACGAACTTATCTAAGAATGGCTGGAAAATCCTGTTCATGTAGTCCATAAACATCGCTGGAGCATTAGTCACACCAAAAGGCATAACCACATACTCATAGTGACCATATCTGGACCTGAAGGCCGTCTTCTACACATCATCATCCTTCACTAAGATCTGATGGTAACCTGATCACAGATCTATCTTCGAGAATACTAACGACCCATGCAACTGATCTATCAAGTCATCAATTCTCAGGAGCGAGTACTTATTCTTGATCATCATCTTGTTTAGTTGCTTGTAGTCCACACACAGGCGTGAACTCCCATCCTTCTTCTTCACCATAAATGTAACATCCCATTTAATTAATAATCGTAATTAAAAGAAACGCCACACACACATAGTACAAGAACGCAGTCCTAGGGTCCTTAACATAACTCCTACAAAACTAGGCACACCACGATGCCAACAGAAAACCAGATGGAAAGTCTAACAGATGAAGGTAGAGTATTAAAGCATAAAGCAATACATGGGCCATAACCCTAAAGAAAACCCATTAAGAAATTAAAGTCCAGTCCATGGAGACTATGCAGCAGAACCATCACCTCCCTGTTGCCCTCGGGTGTTCCTCGCATCTGCTCACATCAACAAGTTGATGATCATCGCAAAAGAGAGTACCACACAGTAGAACACACAACAATAAAATTAGGGTAAGTTAGAGCACAAAAGATTTCATCCATGCAATCATATATATTTTCACAATCTCATACACTCATATCAACCAAGCATGTTATGACTTCCAAGACAATACACTAAGATAAATATAAGTTCCTTAAACTATATAGGAAAATTTGAGCGTACTTTAGCATAAACACTTGTTTCAATTGTTTGTTCCATCATAAAGAATGAATTGGCCAAAATAAAGGAGTATCGTGGTCAATTTACTAACTTTATATATAATTAACCACACATATGCAAACAAATGAGATTAAAACTTGATCAATATACAATTTAAATTCAACACAATTGATTAACTCGTGAACAAGTACTTACTTGCACTTACCACTAGTTAATCATTGAGTTAACTCCCTTTTGAAATGCCCAACTTGGCGAAAGATTGATAATGTTGATACATGTGTTCAACTTTGAAATTCTATTTCTATTCCATGTGAATAAAATATACTATTAACTCATAAAAAACAACCCTCGTATATTTAAACACCAACTTGTTCAACATTACACAAAAATTGGAACAACATTGTTTACACAAAAAAAATCTCTTTTCATGGTGAAAAGTTGATATGACCCCAACAAGCCCAACATCAATACAAGGTACACCTTCAAGTCCAAGCCCATCAAGAGGCCCAATAACAAGGGGCATGCTCAAAAAGATCCAATTGGACTTCATCCAAGATGGCCCAAATCAACATAGGCTTCTCACACTCCTCACATGGGGCAAAGAAAATGTAAAGATTTAAACAAAGAATAGTAGAATAGCAATAAGATTGGCCCATTGTTTAGGCCTTGTTTTCTAGAATAATAATTCAAACAATGTGTAGTTGAATTGATAAAATTAGGCTTGACTAAGCCCAAAAGGAGGTGTAGCCGTGAGCTTATCAAAAGAGCCAAGGTGGACTAAGTGGATGTCAACACTCCTTCCTACACCTCATGGATCCAAAGCATCCAAGGGTTAGGAATGCTTCCTTCTTTTCCAAGGCATCATCCAATGGCCAAGATCAAGCCTTCTTCTCCAAGCTAACATCAAAGGCCAAGATGCTTTCTCCTTCTCATCCAAGGGCCAAGATTCCTCATGTGTAATGGCTTGAGTATAAAAGCCTTAATTTTTCAGTATTGTACTCACTCTTGAATTTTATACAACAGATGCTAATTGAGTTGAGATCACTCCTCCCTCTATTGCCTTTGAGAGTCACTCTTTCTAGAGATTTCCTCTTTCTACCTCTAGCCACCTTCCTTAGGCTAGCATTGGTTAGGAAATCTTATCACCTTCTTCACCTACCATAGCTTGCAAGTGCCTTCAAAAGTTGCCTCCAGTCATTCATCCAACTTCCGTTGCACCATGGAGTTCTACGTGCACCTTTGGAGCTCCACCATAATGGTATCAAGAGCCATCAAACCATGGTCTCTCACGGTTTGGTAAGGTTCTTTCCTAGTCATGTGTTTCCTCCAATTTTCCGTGTTGTTATCTCATCATCATCTTCTTCTTCTTCTATTTTTTTTCTTTCACTTTTACCGTTCATTTGTCATTCCATTGTGTTTCTATTGTGTTCTCCATTGATTCCATGCAACTATGAGACTACAAGAGGGTTCTACACTCTATTTGTAGATTTCCATGCTTTCTATGGTTCACATCATTTACTAGCTTTCCTTTCAATTTCAGCACCATTTTATTGCTTCTATAGTGTTTCTTGTCATTTTAATCGGCGAATCTTCTTTGTTTTTCACTTTCTACCATTTAAGTTGTGTTATATGTCTTCTTCTTCTTTTATTTACATGTTTACTTCCTTTTCCATCGTTTAATTTCATCATATTCTTGTTTGTGGTGCATGAAACCGAGCCACCATCACACATAAGCACAATGAAGCGTGGTCTATGCGTGTGGATGTGTTGGACAACTTTCTTGCCAGTTTTAAACCATTTTCACCGTTGGTTTTAGTGCTTAGTGTGTTGAGATGTTCATCCTTCATCTAAGCTTGATTTTAGATCATAATCATGCTTCAATCACCTTGATTTTTCATTGAACATCTTCAAAAAATTAGTTCAGCATTCTGCTCTAGTTTTTACTATTTTTCAGACTGCACACCTTCTGTTTGAGAAGTGTCACGAGTGACTTAGTGCACCAAATTTTAATCTAATTTTTGCTTCGAAAAGCTAAGTCATAGTCGACAATTCTCCAACAAGAATCAATCAATTATATTGAGAATTCAATTCTTTATAAATGTTTGAAGTAGAAGCAACTTTATGCATTTTTTAGTGCAAATCTGCTGTTGTTTTCACTTGTGCCCTGACCCACACTTTTCTTGTTTGATTTAACTGGAATGATTCATAGCACCGAATCACCTTCTGATTTTTGCCTAATTTTCTTAACATCTGGACGAAAAATTAGCAAAAAGAATCGTTCAAATCTGTCAACATTTTCTAGTGCTGTTTTCGGAAAAATCACTGTTTATACATACTTTCAGTGCTCTTGATCTATACATTTGCTTGTTTATAAGTGTATTCCATATTTCCATCAATTGCTTTCAATTGGAGTGGATTAGTTCCCACAAATTAGCATCAATGCAATATACACTATAAGCATTTTATGAGCACTACAATTTCTGTTTTCAGTTTTTAATCCATTCTAGGATTCCTTTTGATATGCTTTTCTTTCTTTCAAGCCTTAATTCCTTGATTGTCCTTTTTAGCTATTCAATTCAGTCTTGTCAACTCATATTCAATGTGGTTTACCTTTCTTAATTAGTTTTTCTTGTGTTACACATTTCAATTGGCAAGTAATCTTGGCTTCCATGCTCATGGTTGTGAATTAAGTGATTTTTTCCGAATTGGTTGCTAGTCTACTATAGCATTTTAGGTGGTGGTTGAGAAGTAAAACTGTAGATAGTGTGCTTGCTTTTCTTTCTCTCACCTTCACCAATTTTTGGAAAGTTTTGAGCCTACAATTTCTTGCTTGATTAAGAGCTACCATTGCTTTTGGCATAGTATTGTTTGCTGTTTTGTTCACTATTTTGGCCAGGTTTTGTTGCTGTTTGGTGTTGCATTTTACGTCCACAAGGGGTCCAAAATTACTCCAATTGGTGTATACTTCAAAACCATCAACAAAGGCTTCATTTGACACCAAAGTGCTCTCGGAAGTGCATCACTTTGCTGTCCAGAATTATGGTGTTTAAGTTGGCCTCGGGAGTAGCTTCCAAAACCAATTTCAAGCATTTTTCTTTGGCCATTGTGGCTTGTAATTGTTGCATCTTTTTAGTTTACTAGTTTTTCTACAATTTGGACACTTATTTTGGTCAATTTGGAGCATCCTTTGTGCCTCATTTTCTACCCAAAGTTCACTAAAAGTTTGGTGCTCTCGGGTTGCTCCTCTTTGCCTAATTTTTGTGTACCAATTTTCATTCTCTTTGACCTTGTAATTTTGGCCTACTTAGGTGTCTTGGGGAACCACAAGGTGTTCAATCCCATCTCCTAAGTAGAACCTTTATCACCTTACATTAGGCCTCATTTTCTACCCAAAGTTCACTAAAAGTTTGGTGCTCTCGGGTTGCTCCTCTTTGCCTAATTTTTGTGTACCAATTTTCATTCTCTTTGACCTTGTAATTTTGGCCTACTTAGGTGTCTTGGGGAACCACAAGGTGTTCAATCCCATCTCCTCTTTCTCACCTTACATTAGGCCGCATACTTTATATTCATGTTTTCTTGCAATACGTTTTAGAGGCTTAAGTTGTTAGACCAAAGTCTCTCATATTTTTGCCAATTAGGGGTCCATTTTAGTGTAATTTTTTTTTTTGTTTTTGCTTTGTGCTTGTTTGTGTGTTGATGATCTAGTCTCAAGTGATTTTCTCCATTTATTGCTTGTGTAATTGAGTGAGCATTTAAGTAAGTAGCAATAGTAACCTTGGCAAGGACAAACTTTGGTACTTAAGTAGTCTAAGTGACTCACCTCGCTTACCTGGAGGTGAAATTGTGAAAGTTTTTCTTGCTCCATTCTTTGTCAAAGTTCTTAAGTTGTCAAGATCACCATGAGTACCAAATCTCCACCAAGAAAGAGAGTTCCTCGCCATAGTGGGCTTCACTCACAAAAAGATGACCTTGATCTATCAAAAGAGAACATCTTTTGTACAAGATGTGAAATTTAGGGAAGTACATGTTTTCTCATCATGGACCGTGAATCTTGTTTTAATTGTTGTAGTACTAGAGTGGTTGAAAAGTTGAACTTAGCTATGTTACCCCACCCTAAAGCTTACAAACTTCATTGCCTCAATGAAGATGGGGATTTCATAGTTAAAAATCAAGTGAGAATACAATTTTCCATAGGGAACTATAATGATGAAGTTTTATGTGATATTGTTCGCATGAATAATTATCATATTTTATTAGGAAGACTATGGCATTTTGAAAGACAAGCTATCCATAAGGGTCTTTCTAACAAAATCACCCTTTATCAAAAGAAAAAGAAATTTATCTTTCATCCTCTTACCCCAACTCAAGTGGCTGCGGATCAAGTACAAATGAAAATCAATAGGGAAAGAGACCAAAAAGAGAAAGAGGAGAAGGAAAGAAGAGATAGAGAGAAAAGGGAGAAGGAAAGAAGAGATAGAGAGAAAAAGGAGAAGGAAAGAAGAGATAGAGAGGAAGAGGAACGAAAAGAATATGTCTGGGCGTTGAGATAAAAGAGAGAAAAAGTAGAGCTTGAGAAGAAAGAGAAAGAGGAAGAAGAAATCCTACTCAAGAAAGGAGTGCTACTAAAAGCACCTCCCACCACCACAATTCTCATTGAATCAGGAATTTAAACGGAGTGCTCAAATCTTTTAACTCTTCTCATTTCATCAATCATTCTCATTTTTTCAACCTAATCTTTACTTTTGATAAGTTTTTCAAGCCAATTTCCCTTCCTATGGTTTTAAACTCCTCAAAAGATTTTGCAAAATCATACTTTGAGTTAATGTTGCCTACTAGGTTTCAGATAACTCAAAGTACACCAACTTTTTTTTTTATGAAGTATGCCTTGTTTATTTTCAAGTAACTTTCAACAATACAACAAGACCTTCTTTTGTTCTCTACATTAGATATACTCTTGCTCTTGTACAAAAAACTCTTCAACTTTTATCTAATAGTTTTAATCATAAGTTTGTACTTGGTTTTTTATCACACCTTTTATACATGGTCCTTTTCAAATACTCAAGAAAATTAATGACAATGCTTATCCATTAGACCTTCCTTTTGAGTATGGTGTTCAATCCACTTTCAATATATCTGATTTGATTCCTTTTGTAGGATCCATGGTGATGAAGGCGTGACCACCTCTTTAGAAGCTCCCTCAAGAAGGATCAATAGAAGCATGTCTAGAGGGGAGTCTTCTATTCCATCATCTTTATCTTTGTTTTGCATTACTTTAGTTTGAATTCCCTAAGTTGGTTTCTAGTTGACTTATTTTGGTTGACTTGTTGACTTTGACCCAAAGTTGACCTTTTGACCAAGACTAGATTAACTTAAACCAACATGCTAATCCTTGTTTGTCTTGTTTTGTAGTTAATTAAGAGAAAGTAGAGCATGACTAGGTGGCACATGGTGATTGGAGCACATGGATGAAGTGGAAGAGAGAGGAAAGCAAAAAGCATAAAGTAAAAGCAAAAGTAGACATATACCTTGTCTCCTTTTGCCTTTTTGGTTTATTCCATTGAAGGCTACTTGGTATCCTTCCTCTTTTGGCCTAGAATCCTCATGGGAATGCATCCACCAACCACATTGCTTCACTTGGTTAAGAATTACATGGCTTAGGTTTTTAGGGTTTGTTAGTTAGTCCCTTTTCATATTTTTGTATTTGCTAAAGGATCCCTATGAACTCCTATTTAAAGGGTGCTCCTTGTCTTGTAAAAGGGTTGATCATTTCGTTATAAACTTTGTGTATTCAACCACCATTTTTCTATGAGCTCTCCTTCCTAGAAGTGAACTCATCTTTGCCTTATCTTGCTTGCAAGTGGTGGCACCATCACTCATCTCTAGGGTTTGGTTGGCTTAGATCCCCCCTATGAGTGGCGTGCTTCATCCATTGTTCATCTTCTATGCTTTCCATTTTAATTGTTTCTTCTTTCATTTTGCTCTTTAAGTGTTGTTATTTCTGTGTGTGTGTTTAAGTTTGAATCCAACTCTCTTCTTCCTTTCATGAGCTTGAGAAATGAACCTTCACATCTAGATAGCATGCTATCTTAATGTCCAGTGGGAATTTTCAAAAAGCTTTCTTAAACAACTTCACCATATTCATAACTCTAAAAAAAAACAAGATAATCCTTCATCACATGAATGATTCCCATAAAGATTTGAGGACAAATCCTCTTCAAGGGGGAGGGGATGATGTGACCCCAACAAGCCCAGCATCAAGACAAGGTACACCTTCAAGCCCAAGCCCATCAAGAGGCTGATGTGATCCCAACAAGGCTTATAGCTTGGGTCAACGCCTAGGCCCAAATCATGCTCAAGGCCCAATACATGACCCACATGCACCTTCAAGCCCAAGCCCATCAAAGGCCTAATAACAAGGAGCATGCTAAAAAAGATCCAATTGGGCTTCATTCAAGATGGCCCAAACCCACATGGGCTTCTCATACTCTTCACATGGGCCAAAGAAGATGTGAAGATTTGAAGAGGTTTCTCAAAGAGCAATAGAATAGCAATAATATTGGCCCATTGTTTAGGCTTTGCTTTCTAGAATAATAAGTCAAACAATGAGTAGTTTAATTGATAAAATTGGGCTTGACTAAGCCCAATAGGAGATTTGGCCATGAGCTATCAAAAGAGCCAAGGTGGACTAAGTGGAAGTCAACACTTCTTCCTACACCTCATGGATCCAAAGCATCCAA
>Ga0214545_1002865_pt1 | contig 33096 bp, 22 predicted proteins | sample CNSS4metaG_FD_160064 | JGI IMG/M metagenome (GOLD analysis project Ga0214545, IMG submission 160064) | Root nodule microbial communities from cowpea collected in UCLA plant growth center, Los Angeles, California, USA - CNSS4 | ecosystem: Host-associated > Plants > Roots > Nodule | place: USA...
TGAAAGAGTTAGAGAAAATAATGGAGTGTCACAGAACCATAGGGCAAGTGGTGATACCAGTGTTCTATGACGTTGATCCCTCTGAAGTGCGTCATCAAAGAGGCGACTTTGGGAAAGCATTTCAACGCCTTTTGAACAAGGTTTCGATAGAGGAAGAGGAAAAAGTGCTGGATTGGAAGCTGCGTTGGAGGACGACACTTGGTGAGACTAGTGGCATCTCAGCGGTTGAAATCCTAAATTTCAGGCAATGAAGCGCTCCTTGCTTCCTCTGATTTTTACAGAACATTGTCTCTAAGAATAACATTTTTGAAATTCATAACATGTATGTAGCTTTGAAAGGGTAGACGAACACGTAGAGCGTTGGAAAGAGGCACTTTCAGAGGTTGCTCAGATCTCAGGGGTTGTAGACTTAGATCCAAGGTAATAGAAACGCTTTTTATTAATTTTTACTGAACATTGTCTCTCAAAATAATAATTATGATATCATGAAAATGGCTGATAGGATAAACTTCCTCGTGAAGCAGTGGGTGGAGGGACTTTGTAAGGGTGCTGAAATCCCAATTAGGTCTGTATTAAACCGTGAGTAATTGAAACATTTCCTGCTTTTAGAGTTTTCGAGTACATGGTCTCCAAAAATACCATTTATCAAATTCCAACTTGTATGAATTAGAGAAATGGAGATTGATGATAAGATGGACTTCCTCTTGAAGCAATGGAGGGTATTTTGCAAGCCTGTTTGCATGCTAGAGGTTGCATTCTTTGATCCAAGGTAATTGAAGCACTTTATGCTTTCAGAGTTTTGCTTAACATTGTATCCTTTTTAAGCCAATATGCATCACACTATACCGGTTATAATGCTAATGCTAACTAGTTTACATTATAACCTGTTTCAATCAATCATATGCAACATTCTTCATATTATTAACAAGCAAGTGGGGGTAACCAAACCAAACCTAATAAGAAAAACCTCTTCTTTTGTTGTAGACTAATCTTGTATCAAAGTGGTCAAATCAATAAATAGTAACAAGGGAAGGAAAGTTTTCTTCTGGGTTGTGTAGTACGAGAGTGGCCAAAAATGGGGATAAACTAATTTTGCAACTAACTATTTGATGTTAATATCTTTATTTTAGCATAACTATATTCTATCAAATATATAGGTCTCCAATTAATACATTCAAACTAATTAAGTTTATCTTTATTAGGCAATCCCCTATTTGCTGAATTATAAGAAAATAAATTGTGTGAACTCGAGTGGAATTAAATATATTTATCTAACATTTGAAATTATTATTAGGATGTTACAACAATGAGGTAATTAAGTATGCCTACTGGATGAGATATCTTCCCCTGTCTTTTACTAGCTCCCCTTGACCTGAAAGACACTTCAAATTAGGATTCATAGGCTGGGGTGACAATTAGTCATACCAACCTCGATAAAAATGTCCAAAGCATACTTTTTGCTGGGAAATGATAATGCCAAATGTGGATAGTGCAACTTCGATGCTAAGGAAGAACTTAGTGTACCTTAGTTGATGTTATTCTTACAAGGTAGGAAGGATCTTCATAAACTCAAGTGGTGTTAGAGTACTCAAAAACATGGAAGAACAAAGGAAATAACAAAAGCATTGCCACTTGAAGCTCCAACTCAAGATATGACTTGAAAATTTGAAGAGAACTCAACTTTTACAAAATCACTATAGTAACTTTACTTTAATTGAAATATGTCAAATATAAGTGGGGTTAACCTTAATTATTGTGTGGAGTGGTCGAAAACTCCAAGTAGAGGGAGATTCAAAATTCAAATTGTTTGTCCTACGTGCTCCTAAAATTGCACCGCACAAAGTGGAGCGGGAAGGCCATCCATACTTTCAACATTTGACATGTGTTTAATGTGTCAAGTGCGGTAGACGATGCCAACGTTTAGAGCATCTAGTGTAATGTGTATATGTGCGTTTAGGGAATGCATCTAAGATGTATGTGTGTCTAAGGTGTGTGTTTAGGATTTAAGTGGGCTTGAGGTGACCTATTTAATTACACCAGAAATCTATTCCACTGAAATACAAAATAAAGTAAACAGTTGATGCTTTGACCCTTGTTTCTGAGCAATGCTCTCGGTGATTCTTCTAGGAATAGTTGGTCCTAACTCTTTGAGTTGTTTGGGTTGACCGTCTAGACCTTGGGTCTTGTGTTATGCTCCTTGTTATCCTCCTAGATGGGTCTCTGGTCAATTGGTGTTGGACTAGTCATGGTTTCATCCTCTTCCTTGGTGTTCGACTATATAGAAAAGTATATTTACTGAATGTATTGTTTGTCTAATGCAGACTACACAATATATATTTATATTAATTTACATAATCAAATTCAATTAATTTCCACCTAATAATCATGAATCAATCATCCCAATTTCCTAGAAATCTGAAATAGTTAATTATATTTTAACACTCCCTCTTAAGCTGGAGCATATATGTCTTATGCACCAAGCTTGTTAGAAATGTACTCAACCTGATGGTCTCTAAGGACCTTGGTGAACATGTCACTTGGTTGTTCGCTAGAATTGACAAAATTAGTAGTGATTTGTCCAGGACACCTTTTCTCTCACAAAGTGACAATCAATCTCAATGTCTTTGGTTCTTTCATAGAAGACTAAGTTTGATGCAATGTGAAGTGCAACTTGATTGTCACAAGTAAGCTTTGTTTCATAGATGTCCTCTATTTTTAGCTATAGTAGTAGTTTCCTAAGCCATATAAGCTCACAAGTGGCTGCTGGCATAGCTAGATATTCGACTTCTACACTAGGTTTGACAATTATATTTTGCTTCTAGCTTCTCCGTGAGATAAGGTTTCCTTCGATAAGAACACAATACCCAGAAGTGGATCTTCTATCTAATGGTGATGCTGCCCAATCCGCAGTAACAAGTGATCTTAGTATTGCGTTTGTCAATAATACTCGTTCTGGAGTATATTTTATGTATTGAAGAATACGGGTCACAACATCCCAATGGCTATCACAAGGGACATCTAAAAATTGGCTTACCACACTAACCGCAAAAGTGATGTCAGGTCTGGTAATGGTGAGATAGTGGAGTTTGTCTACCAGGTGGCGATATCTTTCCTAGTCTTTCAATGGCTCCCCGTGACCTAGAAGAAGCTTGATGTTGGGATCCATAAGAGTATCACAAGGATGACAGTCAAGCATACTGGTTTAAGTAAGAATGTCCCGAGCATACTTACGTTGATTAATGACAAATCTATAAGAAGATTGAGTAACTTCAATGCTTAAGAAATATTTGAGAGGGCCTAAATCTTTAGTATGAAATTGCTGTGAAAGGTGCTTTTTGAGTAGTCGAATTCTAGTCTCATCATCACTAGTGATGTCAATGTCATCAGCATAAACAAGGTAAATGCACCTGTTGGAAGAAGAATGAAAGGAGAAGGCAAAAGGATCAGCCTCACACTTAGTCATGCCAAACTGTATCAAGGCAGAACTTAAACAACCAAACCAAGCCAGAGGAGATTGCTTCAAACCACAGAGAGCTTGATGAAACTTACAAACAAGATGAGAATCGCCAAGTGCAAGAAAACCAGGGGACTAACCCATAGAAACTTCATCTTGCAATTCACCAGGAATAACAACCCTAGCCAGAAATAGACGAACAAAAGTGATTTGTTCCATAGGGGAAAAGGTGTCATCATAATCTAGATAAAAAATCTGTATATTTTTTGGCGACCAATCAAGCTTTTAATTGATCAACATGACCATCAGGTCCAATTTTCACTGTATAAATCCAATGACAACGCACAATTTTATTGCTAAGAGGTAAAGGAACAAGTTTCCAAGTGCCACTGGAATGTAAGGCTGCCATTTCCTCTACCATTACTGGATGCCGGCCGAGATCAACCATGGCTTCAGTTTTTGTCTTAGGAATAGAGACAAAATCCAAAGACGAAACAAAGGAGAAATCGGACGGAGACAAACAATCATAAGAAATGGTAAGCATAAAGAGGGTTGGGATTGTGAGAAGAGCAAATACCTTTTTGTATCGCAATTGGAAGTTCAGGTGTAGGAGGCATGGGCGGAGGGGCGATTGAAGCCGAAGATGATGTTTGGGATTAGTGGAGTGAGTCACAACTAGAGTTTCAAACGTATGTGGTATTGAAGCAATGGAGGTTGAGGAGAAGCAATGACTTGAGTCGGAATAGGCGAGACTACTAACGATTCTGTTGCAAAATTGACATCCAATATAGTGAAAGTGTAGAAGGGTGTAGTCTCGAAAAATGTGACATCAATAGAAACTATATATAGTTAAAGTTGAGGACAAAAACAATGATAGCCCTTTTGAAGGCGTGAGTATCCAAGGAAAATACACTTGAGAGATTTGGAAGAAAGTTTATCTTTACTTGGATTAAGGTCATGGATAAAGCATGTGCAACCAAAGACGCGAAGAGGAATGGAGTAAAGATCTTGTGTTTCATATAAGAGAGAGTGAGAACCTGATTATTAAGGATGAAGGAAGGCATGCGGTTGATCAAATAACATATTGTTACAATGGCATCTCCCTAGAAGTGAAGAGGAACATTGTGGTGAAGAAGAAGGGTACAGGCAATTTCAACCAAGTGTCGGTTATTTCTTTTGGTGACACGATTCTGTTGTGGTGTGTGAGAGCAAGATACTTGATGAAGAATACCCTGTGAACTTAGAAAAGATTGAATACGGAAAGACATATATTCATGGCCATTATTAGTAGGTAAAATTTTAATAGAGGTGCCAAATTGATTTGAATTTCAGTCCAGAAACCTTGGAATATAGAAAAAAAAACATCAAAGTGATTTTTCATTAAGAATAACCACGTACATTTGGAAAAATTGTCAATGAAAGTAATGAAGTAATAAAACACAAAGTTGAACAAACACGACTAGGATCCCAAATATCGAAACAAACCAAGGCAAAAGGTGACAAAACACTTTTATTAACTAGCTATAACAAGTGTGTTTTCCTAACTGACAAGACTCGCATTGAATAAACAAATGATGAGAAAAAATTAGAAGCATTAGATGTATTTTTGTAGGACTAGGATGACCTAAGAATTGATGCTCACGAGCTTGAAACGCAATGGAGATACAAACAACTAATTGTGATAGATAGTATAATTCTTGAGACTTATGTCCTGCTATAATCATTTGTTCGGTACGCTGACCCTGAACAAGAACAAAATTATTTGCTAAAAGAATAGAGTAATTTTGGGTGTGAGTGAGCTTGCTTATAGAGAATAAATAAAAGGACATTTGGGAATATTAAGCACAAAATATAGGGTAAGATTAGAAGAAGGTCATGTTGGACCAATGGCTATGAACTTTTATTTGAAGGCCATCTGCCATGGTAACAAAATGTAAAAAATCCAAGTAAGCCAATTAAGAGAAAATGGACTTGTCACCAAACATATGATTAGAGGCATTAAAGTCAATAATCCAAGGTCCAAGGGAGGAGGATTGAGAAATACAAGCTACAAGATTACTGGACTGAGCAACAACGACGACAAAGGTGGTATTTCATTGTGGGTTGTTGGAAGCCATAGGAATTTTTTTTTTATAAGAAAGAAAAACAATGGCCATGGACGATGGTAATGACAGTTGTGCTATGCAAACAAGAAGAGAGAGGAGCAACGCACGTTGACAATGGTGGTTTGGAGTTGTGGTGGCGGCTTGTACATGCAACGTCACCAGGAGGCACATTTTGAACGAAAGCGTGATGATTGGCCCTGTGGTGTTCGTGAGAGAGAAAGGAGTTAGTGTTGCTTTGCTTCTTGTTGGCAATGGGTCCAGTATGGAATAAAGATGATGGCATTGATGTTAGTTGGCTGTCGGAGGATGGAACGACAATTGTTTTTCTGGAGGCAAGGTTTGTATGTGAGGAGAAAGGTGGGAAAGGGCGTGCGACTGATTGGAGCGACAAACGAAGCTTGGTGGCCACTAGAGGAAGGCAGTTGTAGTAGCATTGGTCATTGGAGTAAAGGGACGCTCAATGACAAAGAAAAGGGACACACAATGGTCGTGGGTACTGTTCACCCGAAAAAATAAAAATAAAAAGGCTACTACAGATTGCAAAACCTAAACTATTGATATCATATAGAAAAATATATATACTAAATGTATTATGTGTCTAATGTAGACCACACAATATGTATTTATATTAATTTATAGAATCGAATATAACTAATTTCCACCTAATAATCAAGAATCAATCATCCTAATTTTCTAGAAACCTGTAATCGCTAATTATATTCTAGCAGACAAGATCACTTACATTAAAAGTGTTGCTACCTAAATATGTGCATGTGTCTAACTCATATGTATTGTTATTTACCCTCTTAATGAATTCCAATGGAAGCACCTACCTTCCTCCTTCCTTCTCATAGACTTAGCATAGGGAAGAGTTCTTGTTCCCTTGTTTCTTGACCCAACTATTGTGCTTCCTCCAATTTTGAAATCTCGCTGGTTTGTGAGGGGTGTATCTTTCCTTGCATTACTATCCATAGTGGATGAAACTTGCCAATTTGATCCTTTAGAATTTTCCATCTGTGTTGTGATGCTTATGCCTCTTGACTATTGAAAATTGGAAATGTTATTATGTAAATAACGAACACTCCCTTGTTTGAAATCTTTTATTGTATCTTCCACATGTTGGGCAATGTCCATGACTCACATCAAGTTTTGAGGATCATAGGGTTGTGTTTGATTTTAGATCTTCGGTTATAGCCAAACATAAAAGTACCTCAAAAGCTATTCTTCATTTGTGAACAAGATTTGACCTAGAATTCTTGTTTGTATTCATTAACCCTTCTATGAAAAATGGAAAAACTAGGGATATGATTAATTCCCTTGTGTAAAACATATACATAAGGTACTGTATTTATAATGAAGAATAATAAAGGAAAATATGGGCCAAGCCTAAATACACATAGTATTGTAACTAACATAAGTTATTGTATCTAACAATATCTTGTAACTAATAATATCTCAAGAATATCTAACACTCCCCCCTGAAGTTGATGCATATAAATCATATGTACCAAGATTGTTACAAATATAATCAATTCTATGTTCCCGTAAAGACTTAGTAAAAATATATGCTAACTGATCAATTGAGTTAATAAACTGAGGCTTGATGTCTCTAGATACAATCTTTTCTCGAATAAAATGGTACTTAATCTCAATATGATTGGTCCTTTCATTAAAGACAAGATTAGAGCTAAAATGAAGAGCAACCTGATTATGACATATAAGTGTCATTTGATTGACATCTCCAAATTGCAATTCTTAATTATTTAAGCCCAACAAGTTCACAAGTGTCTGAGGCCATAACTCTATATTTTGCATTTGCACTTTGTTTCTTGCTCTTACAAGAAATCAAGTTAGTTCCAATGGAAACATAGTATTCGGAAGTAGGTCGTGTATCATAAGAAGAGCCTGCCCAATAAACATTTGCATAACACATAACTTTAGCGTGGTTAATGTGACCATATAGCAAACCTTTTTAGGAAATCCTTTAATGTTGTTTAATATACAAATGAATGCATTCCAATGATTTGCACGTGGGGAATTAATAGTTGACTTACAACACTGACTACAAAGGAAACGTAAGGACGGGTAACAGTAAGATAGTTCAGTTTTCCAACTAATCTTCTATATTTTTAGACATCTAAGAAGGCTCCCCCTGATTAGGTAGGAGTTTGAGATTTAAGAGTGTGGTAACAAATTTTGAGTTCATCCAGTTTCCTCCAAAATATTCAATGCATACTTTTTTTGACATATAACAATACCATTGTTGGATTGTGCTACCTCAATCCCTAAGAAATATCTGACTTTGCCAAGATCTTTGGTTTGAAAGTGGTGACAAATGTGTATTTTATCTGGGACATGCCATGTTGATCACTGGCTGTTAGAATAATATCATCAAAATATATAATTAAATAGATATACCAACACTTAAGTGTTGGAAAAAGACTGAATGATCTGACACAATGCGAGTCATACCAAACTGTTGAACAAACAACTAAATTTTCCAAAGCAAGCCCTAGGAGACTATTTGATGTAGGATTATCTTGTTCCTTTTTAAGATTCATGAATATGGTGTGAGTTGATTAAGAAAGCTTAGTGAAATCCCAACAAGACATTAAGATAGTACGCTATCTAGATGTGAAGGTTCCTTTCACAAAGCTCAAGGGAAAAAGATGATGAATTGATTCAAATCAAAGCAAATAAGAGTGGAAAACACAGAAAAAGAGTAAAACCCGAGACACACACACAAAGGAAGAAGAAAGCATCAAATGGAAAGGAAAGGAATGGTAAAAATGTGAGAAGTACGCCACTACAAGGCTAAGCTAGAAGGCATGACAACCTTGAAGATGAGTAGATGTGTGCCGCCGCTTGAATTAAAATTCAAGATAAGGCTTAAAAACATTCACTCCTTAGGGTTGATACACAAAGGTGTTTAATTTCTCCAAAATATTCATCCCTTGTACAAATGTTAGAAGTCCCCTTAAATAGACGTGTCTAGGGGCCTCTTAGCAAAAACAAATAAGCTAAAAAGGATTACATTTCCAATAACATAACCTAAAGTTTAGAAAGTAGGTCAACAAAGTAGCACATGGACACATTCTAGAAGCCTTATTGGCCAAAGGCAAGGTGGATGCTCTTTCTAGATGTTTCTAGACTTATTGGTGGCTAAGACATGTGGTCATCCTTTCTAGATGTTTCTAGAAAGCTTTGCTCCTTCTCTTTCCTCCACATGTACTCTCCAAAAGTCATCTAAATGCGCCACTTGTCCTTCCTTTTCCCACCTCTTAATCAACCTAAAAAACAATTAAAATAGGATTAGCATGTTTGCTTAGGTTAAGCTAATCTTTGAGTCAACAAGTCAACCTAAGGTCAAAGTCAACAAGTCAACTTAAAATAGTTAACCAAGCCAAATTCATGGAATTCAAACTAAGGAAAATAAAAGCAAAGGAACGGCTCAAGGAACTCCCTTTCTTCTAAGCATGTGCCATGGGCCTTCACCCTTGGTAGGGATCAAAGCTTCATCATTCAGGCCATATAAAGATTTGCGGAGATGACATATCAATCCAAAAGACTCTCTTTGAGCAACAAAACCTGGAGGTTGTTTCAGATAAATTTCTTCCTGCAAATCTCCTTTCATAAAAGCATTTTTGACATCTAGTTGGTAAAAAGGCCATAAGAGCAACCATGGCTATAAATAAGGGAACAAACCATAATCCAAACCAAAAGTTTGTATGTAACCTTTAGTCACAAGACGAGTTTTGAGGCAATCAATAGTATCAGGACCAACTTTGTGAGCAAAGACCCAACTGCAACCAACAATTTATTTCCCATACGATAATGGGCTCCCAACAAGGATGTCCTACGACATCACCTACACATTTTGGAATTGAAACAATAGGAATAGACGAAAGGCAGGTATAAAAGGATGGAGATATTTGATGGTAACTCAAGGCAATGTAATGAAGAGATGAATTACAGGTAGAGTGTATGACTTTATGGAGGGCAAATGGAAGTTGAAACATAACTGTTAGAGCTGGAAGAGCTAGAGGAGATGGAGGATTGTGCACTAGAAATGAGTCATCTGGTGAATGATGAGAATGTTGTTGTTGACTATACACCAGAAGGATGTTGGAGAGACTGGAGGTGAACTAGACACAATAGGAGGGTCACAAATAACAGGAATATTAATCGTATTGGAAGAAGAAGAAGAAGACTTAAATTAAAGAGAAAACTCGTTGAATATGACATTAGCTGAAATAAAATAGCGATTAAGTGAAGAAGTGAAGCATTTATATTTTTTTTGATATAATGAGTCCTAAAAAGACACATTTGTGTAACCTAGGAGATAATTTATCAATATCAGGACTAAAATTATGAACAAAACAAGTAGACCAAAAAACTTTTAGAGGTAAGGGATGAAAAAGTTCATGAGCAAACAAAATAGAATGAGGGATTTTATTATCTAAAAATTCAGATGGCATGTGATTAATAATGTTGGAAGTCCCACTTATTAACAAATAAAATAACATGTAGTGAGAACAACATCACATCCAAAATACTGAGGAACCTCACCATGGATTAAAATTGTGTGAGTGGTTTCAACATGATGTCTAGCACTCAACCATCCCATTTTGTTGAGGTGTATAAGCATACAAATTTTGATGAAGAATGCCATGATAACTCTAAATGTTTGAAAGAATGTGAAAAGTATTCATGGTCATTATGACTGCTCAAAGTTCAAATAGAAGTCCCAAATTGATTTTGAACTTCATTGTAAAAGGATTGAAATAAAAAACTATTCAGAAGGATTTTTTATTAAAAATAACTAAGTACAGATTGAATAATCCTTAATAAAAGTAGCAAAATATTGAAATCCTAAATTGGACATAACATAGTTGGGTCCCTAAATGTCAAAATGAACTAAGACTAAAGGGAACAAAGCACGTTGTTGGACACTATGAGGAAACGAATTACGACTATGTTTCCCTAATTGACATGACTCACGACAAATTAGATAAATTTGACAAACTGATAACAAGCTATTACATTTTGGCAAGACTAGGATGACCCAACTGAGCATGAAGGAGAGATGGAGAATCCATAATCGTGCAAACATGTGCAAAAGGTTGTAGGTGAGAAAGACCTTGAGACTCACATCCAGTGCCAATCATCTGTCCTAAACTCCGGTCCTGTAAACCAACAAGATCTTTGGTGAAAGAAATAACATAATCAATGGAGCTGGTGAGACGACTTATAGATAATAAGTTAAATTGTGACTCAGGAACATAAAGAACGTTATCAATGGATAAATAAGGAAAAAGATTAATAGTACCAATACTATGGGATAAGACCTTAGATCCATCAAACATGGTACCAAAGGTATATAACCAGTAGAAGATAGAGAAGAAAACAAAGATTTGTTACTTGTAATATGGTCTGTGACACCTGAGGCAAAAACCCAAAGTCCAAGGGAAGTAAAGTGAGTTAGGCCAACAAAAAAATATACTTGTGTATGTAACAAAAGCAGTACAACTAGGTTTCTGACGATTCTCATACCATTTAAGAAAGTCATTGAGAATAACATAGTCTTCTGCGGTATTAGATGAAGTAGGATCCACATTAGATGGTTGTGAGGGAGAATCAATTTGGACCAGTGCAACAACAGTTCGAGAAGGATGATCATGTAAGGCATAACACTTGTTAATCTCATGAGTTGGATTAGGTCAGGTTGTCTTTGTCTGTTCTGCTATTGTATACGGAAGAAACACTCTGGATATTTAATTTCTAGAGTTGTCCCTGACTTAGGAATAGAGATGCCTTTGTTAGGAGCAACTTCAGAAGCATGACTAATTTTTGGGGCTGACCCTGGCTCTGAACAAAGATACCCTTGTTAGGGGTAGCTTCAAGGATATTCATACTAGATGTGGCAAGAGTTGTATCAGGAGTACTAAGAGTAGTATGAGACGATCGTTGTATAAAAGGGATAAAAGATCACTTAAGAGATTCAAAAGACTCAACTTCAAATGAACTTTCCCCTTAAAGTTGAGGATGTTCGTGAAAGGATTTAGTTTCATCAAACGTAACATCCATGGACGTAAGAAAACCTTTTGACTCAGACGATGGTAACAACAATATCCCTTTTTACTCGATGCATAATCAATGATTATGCATTTAACAACCCTAGGATTTGATTTTACACAAAACTGATTATGAATATGGACAAACACAACACATCCAATCATCCGACTGTGAAAACTCGAGAGAAAAGCAACAAATAGAAAGAAGAAAGACATGAACTAAATGGGAGTTAGACCATCTAAGACTCGAAAGGGTAATTGATTAATAAGATAGGAAGAAGTGAGGGCAGTCTGTCCCCAGTAAGATTTAGGGATATTTTTTTGGAAAAGAAGTGTTCTTTTTTGTCACCTCAAGATGTTTTTTTGTGTTACAGCAATGTCATTTTGCTGTGGTGTGTATCAACTCCACACAAGTAAATTCATGAACACCATTTATGGAGGAATTTAGAGATATCATGATTTACATTTTTCATTGCATTATTAGAACGTAAATGTTTAATTGACTTCCCAAATTATGTTTTTACCATATGGAAGAATTTGACAAATAGAGTAAAAAATTAAGAATTTTCTTTCATGAGGAAAATCCATGTAACTTGTGTACAATCATCAATAAACGTGACAAACCATTTGACACTAGATATACTATAATTTGATGTAAACCCTCAAACGTAAAATTGAATTAAATCAAAAAAGGATCGACACTCTTTGTATTATTAGGAGGATATGTGGCACAATGGTGTTTTGCAAGTTGACTAATATCATGTTTAAATAACTAAAAAGTATTGGAAGATGGGAGACAAGCGATACTTGTTTGTGTATTAATACTATCTTTTGTTCTTAAGTTGTTAAAACAATACAACCTTCCTTGTTCTTTAATAGTTCCAATCGTCTTCCTCGTGACAAGATCTTGGGAAACATAATGAGTGGGAAAGAGCATTACAAAACACTTCAAGTCATGGGTATGTTTTTTGAAGTTGAGGAAAGAGGAAGGGAAGAGCTTTAGCTCTTTGTGAAGGGGAAGCCCTTGAAAGAGAGAGTGTTATATTTTCTTTTGTTTTCATTCCATTGAATAAAAGACCTTTCTTTTCTTTCTCTTTTCAATTTTGGTTCCTAACGATTAGATATTTTTAGATTTCCCTTTTCAATACTTCACATGGTATTAGAATCATGAGTTAGAGCCTATCCTAGTGAAATTTGTTGTTTGTTGGGTCTATTTCCACCCGCTATCGGACCACTCTTAAATGTCTTGTCCCAAGCACGAGATATATATGCCTCTGCATCAGGGGGATGTGTTGAAAGTCTCACATTGACTAGTGATAAGACCAATTCACAAACCCCACCTTACAAGTTAGTTTTGTGGGGTTGACTTAGGTTTAAAATCAACTTCTTAACATCTAGTTGCAATGGCATGAAGTATCTTAGGCACCCAGTAATCTTGCGGTAAATAAAAAGTTCTAAGCCAAACTTATATAAGTGTTCCTTTAGGTCCTTTGGATAGAACTCTAGCTTGCAGACAACCTCATGATTCTAGGATTTATATTCCAAGATCCTGCAACAAGAATCATTCTTAAGTTCTCTTTAGACTTGAATTTGAACACAAAAACCACATTGACTAGAGATAAAACAAAATTATAGTATATAAATGGAGCAATTCTTACAAGTCGATTTTGTGAGGATGAGTTATGCATAAATTAACTTACTAATATGGTAACACAACCATTAAGAGTCTATTTTAGTCGAGATTATGGCATGTTGTGCCATTATATCTGGTCCCTCAATTCCCATGCATGATGTCCTTAGTGTGAGGGGATGCATTAAATATCCTACATTGACTAAAGAAAAAACCAAATTATAGTATATAAGTAGGGGCAAACCTCCACTTACTAAGTCATATAGAGGTTTTGGGTGGAATGGAATGTTGATCCTTGGGATGTATTAGACATTTACAATGAGTCAGGCTAGAAGATTCCTCCCATTCCTAGCCAAAACCAGTCCTCAATGAGTCAGGCTAGAAGATTGATGTTGAAATCTTGAATGTTGGAGACAAGACATTTGAACATTGTATCTAAAAATATGGTTTATGAAATTAATTACATTACATATATGCAGTGGAGACATGGAGATTTCTGATGTGATAGAATTCAACGTGAAGCGTTGTAGGGAGGCACTTTTTAAGGCTGCTGGCATCTCAGGGGGCGCGATCTTGAATTCTTGGTAATTGAAACATTTAATGCTTGATCATATTTTCACTAAACATTATATCTAAAAAATAATATTTATGAAATTCATCACATGTATGAAGCGAAGAAATGGAGATTAGTGATGCGATAAAACTCCACATAAAATATTGGAGTGAAGCATTTTCTGAGAAAGCTGGTGCGATTGATTATTTTAGGTAATTGAAACACTTTCTGTTTTCAGATTGTTACGGTAAACTTTCTCTTAAAGTAACAATTATGAAATTTGTAACATAACATGTTTCCAGTTTTGATGAGGGAACGATTGATTGTGAGATATCGAACCTCGAGAACCATTGGAGGGAGAAACTTTGTGAAGCTTATGGTATATCAATGGATAAAGACTTACAATGGAGGTAATTGAAATAGTTCCAGCTTTCAAAATTTTACTGCATAGTATTTTTCCAAAAAATTACATTTATGAAATTCATGAAATGTATGAAGTAGATATGTTTTGAAGATTTGGATGAAGGCACTTTATGGCATCTCAAAAGATGCAGTCTATACACCGAGGTAAGGGTAACTTTAGTAGCTCTTTTAGATGTTCTTCTTTTTTCAACACTTTTACAATTAGTTGAAATTTGTTTATTATTATAATTTTTTATACCTTTTTATCACATCTCACCAAGAGATACATTGATGAGATTTTACTCTTGCAACATCATCTATTCCTGTGTAACACTCGATTATTACAATTTAAAAGAAACGGACAAACATAAAATATAGGGTAAGATAGTGTTTTGAAATGTAATATCTATGCATATATTAAAACCATATACATATATTTTCATAATTTATACAACTTGACAAAATTAATATGAAAGAAAGAAGATTTTGTATTCAAATTGATTCATTTGAAACAGTACATCTGTCTCTATTTATAGAGAACTCTAACTTTAAAGTAATAATTACAAAAAGATATCTATAATCTTCTATCAAATATATAGAGTAAGCTACTTCTATCTTAAGGAAGTACTTCAACTTTCCTAGATCCTTCATTTCAAATTGAGTAGCAAACGTTTTTGTTAAAATTTGTTTCTCGTATTCATTATCTCCTGCAACAATCATATAATATTATTAACATAGACCAAAAGTAGAGTTATTTTACCTTATGGGGAATGCTTGATGAACAAGGTGTGGTCACCTTGACTTTGTCGATACTCCATGGAGATAATAACATGATGAGTTGACCAAACCAAACACGGGGTGATTGCTTGAGTCCATACAAGGCTTTTTTCAACCTACATTCTTTATTCCCTTCTTCAGTAAGCCTAAAACTTGGGAAAATTTTCATACGGACTTCTTTCTATAATTGTCCATGCAAGAAAGCATTTTACACATCAAATTGTTACAATTCCCAACCAAAATAAGCTGTCAATAAGAAAATGATTCTAACTATATACATCTTTGCCACGAGAGAGAAAATCTCTCCTCATAATCAACACCATAAGTCTGCGTAAATCCTTTAGCAACTAACACTACAACAAATTTCCAGATTTGTGAGGGAATAATTCCTAGCTAATCTCTCGCTAATCCCTAGCAAAACGATTTAGCGAAGGATTAGCGAGAAAACAACGAGGGTAATGAACCGAAGCTAAATTATAGGTAGCTAATTAGCCAAGGAACTACTCCATAGTTAATCCCTAGCTAATCTATAGCTAATCCCTAGCAAACTAGGTGTAGCAAATCCCTAGGTAATCTCTAGCAAAATGTTTGTAGCAAATCCCTAGCTAATCCTTAGCAAAATGTTTGTAGCAAATCCCTAGCTAATCCTTAGCAAACTAGTTGTAGCAAATTCCTATCTAATCCCTAGCAAAATGTTTGTAGCAAATCCCTAGCTAATCCTTAGCAAATTAGTTGTAAGCTACAATGGTAGAATCCATGAACATGTCTCACTTGAAAAGGTTAAGATACAATAACTTAGTACTACAAAAATGAGAAATTGTTTTAAATAACAGGAAGGAGAAATTGATCTTCATGTAATCCACCTTGCATTGTAGCTGACTTGTCTGGTCAGGGGTAGTAAGCCCTTTAAAAAAGAGCCAACATAAAATGCATGCGTCCTTTTGTCAAAGGAAAAGTAATTTTTTGAGACAAAAACTACATTGTTTTTTCTTCCCTATGTTTGTTGATTGATGTCACTGATAACATCTTTAAAACAAAAATAACCGATGTTCAAGCAGCCAAAACTAGATCATAAATGATTAATCTAAAAATTCCATTAATCAGATTTAAGTACAAAAGGGATTTACACCAATCAACTTACATGAGATAAGTTAGACAACCCTTCAACATAATCACAATGAAGATGCAATGGAAATCACATATTGTTAATGACACTTCTCAATAAGAAGAGGTGACACAAACAAAACCTATTAGAAAGCCATTAGGGGAGAGATCCTCTGCCGACATTAAGGAAGTTCCCAGCCGCACATTCACAAGTATATCAATCCTTCCAAAGTGCTTAAACGTTTATTCCACCACCCTCTCTACATCCTCTTGCTTCCATAACGCTCATACTAGTGTCCAATCCTAACTATACCTTAGTTGCTATTATCCTAATTCTAAATTGAACACTACTTTTTAATTAAAACTAAACAACAGGAAGAAGTATTTAGTTCAGAAAAATTTAACAATGGTGAAGAGTTGGAAGAATGTGCAGTTGTAATGTTAAATAAAATATTCCACTTTTGCCGTGTCCATGTAATTGTTCAACAATTCCAAAGGTAGTAGTAACTTCCTCCCCTTAGACATAGAAAACACTAGGTCCCCTACATTTCTCCAAAATTTTGGTTACAAGATCACTTAACTCCTTCACAATCATATTTGAAGTAATCACGAAAGTAATAACCTTAATTTATACAACTGCAATTTTTTTCTCAATGCAGTGACATAACCTAAGGTGTTTTTGGTTGCTTAGTTTAGTTTTTGGTCTGTTCCGTTTTTCTCCTAGGTAGCTAGATGATATGTGACTTAGATTACCTATTATAGCTCCGTCCTTTACACCATTACAATTCATTTGTTTCTTGGGATTTTCGCTGCTCCAACAATGATGTCTTATGTGGTGGAAAAAATGGCAAAGATACAAGTCACAGATCATGCAAACCAGGCAACAACGTTAGGTAGAAATTGTTTCAGCTTTGGACAGTTTGAAGAAAACGCTTTAACTAATTAAATTTGAATCATATTTTCCCAATGTAAGAGGCTAACAAAGCATGCAATATTGCGCAATGTAAGAGGTATACTGAAAAAGTAAAAAAATAATTGAAGAACTTACATGAAGACGAGCCACAATGTAATCGAGAATCCGAAGAGGAAATTGATCGGAGAAGCCACCACAATCACTTTCAACGTCATCTTCTTAGCACCACAATCCAATAATAGAAATGTTTGGATGAGTTGTCAAAGCACATCACGACTGCATCAACACCATTCCTATAGCTCTCGCCCTTCGTACACTCACCCAATCTCGAAAATTCCAATTATTAAGGTTTGAAAATGTGGCAAGTGAGGCAGATGAGAAAAAAGTAGTTTCAGAGGAGATCGATACGAATCTTGGGAGGGCCATCGAAGACGCAAACAAAAATTGAGGGTTTCGAAGAAAGGAGTCGGAATAGAGATGAAAAGAGAAAGAAGCGAAACGACGATGTGGAAAAGGAAATGGGAGAAGAAGTTCAGCTAACGCGACTCGTGAAAGGCAAGGTGAGAAGTTCAGCAGCTGTGGTGCGTTTTTTGGATGTCATTCCTTAGCACTAGGGAAAAAGGTCGCTAATCTAATTAGATATTTTGCACATAATAATAACGATAGCACTATTAGTAGTTTTAAACATAAATGTAAAAGTATTACTTCCATATTTTAGTATATATTCTATTAAATAACTTAAATTTAACATTTAAATATTTTTAGAATAACTCAAATTAATTTTTATATTTCAATTTTGGTATTGTATATAAAATTTATTTGTTTATATATATTAATATATCTCCAAAAATAAATTTAATAAATTTTCCTATATTTTTAATATTATACGTAATATAAAAAGGTACCGTTTATTTCTATTCTTAATAAATTCAAAACTAATATAAAATAAGTATAAATATATTTATATATGTTTATAGTTTTTAAAAATTTCTTTTGAAAATTTATTTTTTATAGAATAATTTGTATATTATTTTTTAATAAGAAATTCTATTTATTAGTTTTGGATTAGCAACAAAATCATTTTATAGTTAAAACCATAACTAATGAGCTTCAATTTAGCTATCATATTATGTTATATCTAATCTCTAACTAATTAGCTACAACTTAGCTATAATATTATGTGTCTAATCCCTAACTAATTAGCTATCATATTATGTTGTAATCCCTAACTAATTAGTTACAACTTAGCTACAATATCTATGTTGTGTATAATCCCTAACAAATTAACTACAACTTAGCTACCATATTTATGTTGTGTTTAATCCCTAACTAATTAGTTACAACTTAGTTACCATATTTATGTTGTGTTTAATCCCTAACTAATTAACTACAACTTAGTTACCATATCTATATTATGTCTAATCCCTAACTAATTAGCTACAACTTAGCTACCATATTTATGTTGTGCTTAATCCCTAACTAATTAGCTACAACTTAGCTACCATATTATGTGTTGTCTAGTCCCTCACTAATTAGCTACAACTTTGCTATAATATTTGTTTGTTGCTGATTTCTCTCTAATTAGCGAGGGATTAGCGAGTAAAATTTTCCCTCGCTAATTTCCCTCACAGATCATCAAATTTCTTGTGGTGTAACCTTATTTTGTAATCAACTAATCTTTGCGCACGAAAAATTAAGCTTTTCCAAGAAAAAAAAGCAACAACAATAACTCTTAATTTTTGTTCCCATACCTAACAAGTTTAAAGAAATACATTTCCTTCTAGTCATTTTAATTTAATATGATCAAACAAAACTTATTTGCACTAAAACTCATTGTATATTTAAATGAACATATTTCTCAAAGACTCTTAAACTAAAACTCAGACCTACTAATTTTATCAATAACTTGCACAACTTTTTCAACCATAAATAATTTATAACATAAATCAGTAATTTTTGACAGCCTTTATCAAAATCATGGCTAATATATCAAAACTATCAAAGTTACAAATTTTTACATTTTCAAAATATATAAGCTCAACAACTCTGATAAAAAATACATCCTTGCAAAAAAATATATTATCGTGACCAAGTCACATCTATACCCTCTATATAGTCTATCCTAAGGTTCTATCATAGTAAGACTAGTGTCCTTTACCTTTTCAGTTTTTATTGTATCATGCTTAAGCTTCTACTTATCTGCTCTAAACATAACATCACACTCCTAGACTAAGAAAGATTCATCTTCGTCCCAAAATTGTCACATGCAAGATTTTATCTTAAACATACAACTTTTACAATTAAACCAACTCAAAAAAAGAAAAAAGGCAAAGATAAACTTACTCAAAAACAACTTTTGATCAAACAAAGGTGTGCTATCCACTTGGATGTCTAAAGTGGACTTAAAACTTATTGTTTTAGAAATTTAGAGAGAAGACCAGTGTTATCAAAAGTTGGTTCTGGATAACGGCTAGTGGTCATGGAACAAATGTGATAGTAAAGGTGTGAAGAAGAAGGGTTGTGATGTGGAAAAGGCATGAAAAACAACGTTGTTGCTTGCCCCAAGGCTCTGAAAATTGTGAGAGAAGAACTTTGGTAATTATATAGAGAAAAAACAGTTCGCTCCTCTGTAAATCTTGGATAGAGTGCAACTAATGATAATCATGAGTGAAGATGAAGTTGAAATTTCTATTGCTAGTAATAATAAAGGGAGAAATAGCGGTGAAAGAAAACGATCAATGCATATGTTTTGTAGAAATCTAGTTGTTGCAATAGAGAAGAGCGAAAAAAAGAAAAACTAAGGCAACATAACATCAAAGAGACATGTGAAGAAAATTTAAAGGTCTTGGTTCATCAATAGATTGCTTGGTTTTGGTACCAAGTTGGCTTGTCATTCAACCTCATGAGATTGAAAAGTTTTCTACATATGATCGATACCATTGGTTCTTATGGAGCAAATTTACCCGCTCCTACTTATCATGAAATTAAATTTCAACTTTTGAACAAGGAAGTTGACTGAACAATTGTTGTAGAATCATAACTTGCAGCAGTTGGAGGACTAATAGTTTATATGAGGTGACAAGCAACCAATGAAAGAAAGCAACCACTAAGTGGTGGTATTGTTATTGGATCTTATAGAATTGTATATGTTCAGAATGGATTGTGGGTCTAATGCAGGCCACACAATATGTATTTATACTTATTTTAAAACATCAATTATAGTAAAAACACCTAATAATTAGGAATCAATCATCCTAATTTCCAAGACTATGTAACGATTGATTTGTTAGAAATGTGTAACAACTTATTATATTCTAACATGTCTTTTCATGCTTCTAAGAAAGTTCTAGGTGTAAGTCTAACCCCAACAGGGAAGGGGTAAAGAGAAAATTCAAATTGGGGTTCAGAAAGAATTGCATGATAGCTTTGACTTTTAGTTTGAAAAATTACTTAACTTCGACAAGAGTTTCTAAAAGGGGAAGAGGAAGAAGGATATGCCCCATTTGATGATAATATTGAAGACAATTATGTTGGGATTAAAGAAGAATTAGATTATTAGAATTTTAAGACATTTTTTTATGATGTTATTATTATTTGAAATTCTAGACATTATATCATTACTTTTGCATTACAATTATATTTTTGTAATTTTTTTATAATGTATATGTTAAGAAGTGAACTTGAAGTCCAGCTCAGCCACACAAAACCGACTTATAAGTGACTAGACATTAATAGGTGGTTCAATAGGAGGTTGAACAATATGCCCCACAAACCACAAATCTCGTTAGGATAGATTCTACCAATGACTCTAATACCATGTTAAGAAGTGGACTTTAATCCTAACTTAACCCTATAAAACCAGCTTGTAAAGTGAGGTTTACACCCACTTATATACTCTAAATTGACCTTATATTTAGTTGATGTGGGACTTCTAACAACATATATTATGTTTCTTTTGACCGCAATGTTTCTACCATCACCGGTCTAAAATTTCAAGTTCTAATACATTTTAACAAATAGTAAAAAGAAAATTAGAAAGAGTGTCAAAGAGATTCTCACTACCACTCCTCTTCGAGAGATAATTGAAACACTTTGTGCTTTCTTGTTGTTACTTAACATTGTCACTAATACTAACATTTATTAAGTTCATGACTTGTATGATAGTGTTCAAAAGCTGAAGGCTTACAATCGGATAGAGAGCCTTGTGAAACATTGGAGGATCGCACTCTCTGAAGCTGTTAGCATCTCGAGGTTGGTAGTTCAGCACTACAGGTAATGAAACACCCACCTTCTCCCAATTTTACTGAACTTCGTCTCTAAAATTAACAAATAAAATCCATAATATTTATGAAGGGGAATAACGGATAATGAGATCAACTACATCGAGAAGCGTGCTAGGGACACATTTCGTGAGGCTGCTGGCATCTCCGCGGTTGTTATCCTCAATTCTAGGTAATGAAACACTTCTACTTTCTCTCATTATTTTTATTAATGAAATACCATTACTTTATAGTTCAAATTTTTATGTATCACAGATGCACAAATTTTAATTTTCAAGAAATCAAACAAACATTGGTTAAAGTACTAAGAACAAGAGCATGTTTGTTTCGTGTTCATAAACAAAAATTGTTTTTATAAAGCAAAAAAAAATAATGAAAAATATGTTTCAGAAAAGTAAATTCTAAAAACTATTAAAAAAGAGTCTTTGTTTCACTTTAGTTTTCAATTACTTAGATTCTCAGTTGTATAGCTCCAGCTTCTTCTCCCACTAACTTTCTTTTGTCCCATTCTGAAGAAAGAATAGTTACTGAAATATGTGCTACAAAATAATTCTTCAAAAATAAAAATATAGTGCATTAGATGAACTTAATAAAGCAACACACATTTGTACAAGTATAACTTTTACTCAAATTTTCTTTTTATATTGATGCATATAGCATGGCTTTTGTTGTAGGAATGAAAGCGAGGCTGTAAAAAATATTGTTAAAAATGTTACAAGTTTGTTGGATAAGACAGAGTTGTTTGTTGCCAACAATCCCGTCGGAGTAGAATCTCGAGTGCAAGAAATGGTTCAATTGCTAGAACAAAAACAATCAAACAATGTTCTGCTACTTGGGGTATGGGGGATGGGAGGCATTGGTAAAACAACTATTGCAAAAGCAATTTACAATAAGATTGGCCGCAATTTTCAGGGAAGGAGTTTCCTTGCAGATATTAGGGAGGTTTGGGGACAAGAAGCTGGCCCCATTTGTTTACAAGAACGACTTCTATTTGATATCCACCAAGAAAACAATACAAAGATACATAACATTGAATCAGGAAAAATCATATTAAGAGAAAGACTTCACCGTAAAAGGATACTTCTTATACTTGATGATGTAAATAAGTTACAACAATTAAATGCTTTGTGTGGAAATCATGAATGGTTTGGTTCAGGGAGTAGAATAATCATCACAACCAGAGACATACATTTACTTAGAGGGAAAAGAGTTGACCAAGTTTTCGCAATGACAGGAATGGATGTAGATGAATCTATTGAGCTTTTTAGTTGGCATGCATTCAAGCAAGCAAGTCCAAAAGAAGATTTTATTGAACTTTCAAGAAATGTAGTTGCTTATGCTGGGGGATTGCCACTTGCTCTTGAAGTCCTTGGGTCTTATTTATTTGATATGGAGGTTAAAGAGTGGAAGATTGTATTGGAAAAACTCAGGAAAATTCCTAATGATGAAGTACAAGAGAAGTTAAAAATAAGTTATGATGGTTTAAGTGATGATACTGAGAAAGGAATATTTCTTGATATAGCATGTTTCTTCATAGGAAAGGATCGAAATGATGTTATACATATATTGAATGGTTGTGGACTTTTCGCAGAAAATGGAATACGTGTCTTGGTAGAGCGAAGTCTTGTAACTGTGGATGATAAGAACCGAATTGGAATGCATGATTTGCTACGGGACATGGGAAGGGAAATTATTCGTTCAAAATCACCAATGGAGCTTGAGGAGCGTAGTAGGCTATGGTTTCATGAGGATGTGCTTGATGTGTTATCAAAAGAAACCGTAAGACCTTCATTTATTATTTTAGTATTACAAGCTAATGGAAACAATATACACCTTTATAAGTTGGCTATTTAGCATCCATTTGTTCCATTGATTGTCACAAGAATTTTTATAATTTGTTTGGTTGTGAATTGTTTGTTTCCTCTTAGCTCCTGTAGAGAAAATGATGGTATTTTTCATCAGGGTTTTTGCTGCCATATATCTTTAGCTATGCATATTTTACTGTTCCTTTTTTCTGTGATAGGGAACAAAATTTATTGAGGGATTGACTTTGAAGCTACCAAGAAGTAATACAAAATCTCTAAGCACTAAAGCTTTTATGAACATGAAGAAACTCAGGTTGCTCCAACTTTCTGGTGTAGAACTTGTTGGAGATTTTGAATATCTTTCCAAAGATCTTAGATGGCTTTGCTGGGATGGATTTCCTTTTTCCTTCATACCAGCAAGCTTTTATCAAGGAAGTCTAGTTTCTATTGAGTTAGAAAACAGTAAGATTACCATGGTTTGGAAAGGGACTCAGGTATTAATTTAGTTTTTTGAATTTCATGTGCTGTTTTTATTTATTTAAATATGATAGAATATAATTAGTAGTTACAGATTTCTAAAAAATCAACCGTTACATAATTTCATAAATTAGGGTGATTAATTCCATATTATTATGTGCCTTTATTATAATTGTTTTTATTCAATAGTATAAATACATATTGTGTGGTCTGCATTATACACACAATACATTCAGAACATATAAAATTCTATAAAATCATATTAGGCATTACTATAAAAGATTAACATCCTAACTAGGTTGGCATCTTAAATTTTCATCAATCACATGGCACCACATGAAAATTAAATAAGAGAAGGTGTTCTAGTATATCTAATAGTTTCATATCATTTAGGAGTTGAGGACAAGGGTAATTTTAAATATACCTTTCTCCTTCAATATTCTGAAGCGTCTTTTAAGGACAAAACTATGATAGGAGTTCATTGCTCCAAAGCGGACTATACCTCGAATGTGATGATTGGCCCTAACAATCTATCTCAATGAACTTGAGATTAGGACATTTGTGTCATCTATGAGAACAAAAACTTAAATACACCTTCCTCTTCCTACCCTCTAAGATGTCTTTTAAGGACAAAACCATGATAGCAGTTCCAAGCTTCAAAGCAGACAATACCATGGATGCGATTATTGACCCTAAAACGAGAAGGTAAAGCATCAAACCAAAGAAAATCAAGTCTATTAACAAGAGCAACGTTGGCAAAACATTAGCACATCCATTCCCTCACAAAAGATATGAGAGACTTTAAAATCCATAACTTTGCAAATGTTAAGAGCATTTTTGCAATGAGCTTTCAGCCTCCACAAAACAATACCAAAATTCTAGAAAGCGTGGCAAATCAAAAAGGAGTCACACTCAATCTAGACATGTCTGTAATTGTTAGGTTTAGAAATCTCTTTTGCAACAATGACGACCATCAACTCAACATAAATTGAAGACTTGATGCCCAACTAGATAGTAAATCCTCCAACAAATTCTCCTCTACTGCATCTGAATAAACCACTACAAGAAACCACCAGTGTCAACATTAAACTTTAACCAGCTATAACATCAGGCATAAACCAATATTCCTATTTAAGTCTAGTCGCTTTGTAATTTCTAGTCTAAACCTTGAAAAACTTCAAAATGAAAATATCAGTTATATCATTATGTATAGATTTAGAAGATTTTTTACTTGCCTTGCCATCTGAAAATTCCATTAAACCAAATGAAGTTTTGATTGAAAGAGGATAGGTTTTTTAAATCTCATGATTTTTAGCTTTCCAAATGATCCAAATAATAAAGGTTATAGTAGCAAACCTAATGTCACAAATGATAGGACTAACTCTTTCATAAGAAAAGGACAAAATATCATTAATAGAGGTGCAAGAGAAATTAGGAAAAACATAATTTAACTAAGCCCATAGATTCTTAGCAAAAACACACTAAAACAAGATGAATCAGACTTTATTCGAAGATTGCATGAACTACAACTGGAACATAAGCTAATGCCTCGTATCTAAAAATGTTTATCAGACGGTGAAAAATTATGCCACAACTTCCAATGGACTAAAGACCAAATAATCTTCCTCTAAGAATGAGAAACAAAACTAGTATGAATGAAGGCTTGAGTCTTCATATTAAGGAAACCAAACTCATCCATTATCCAAGCAGGTTCGTCACCTTATTAGCACTAACAATAAAATTGATGTTATAAATATCTTTAATATTACTTAACGACTTGGGATGTGCCAAGCAATACCATTCAAAGCATCACAAACCCTAGACCTGAGCTGATACTTAGGTGTTTTAGGAATGCAAAGATGCTGAAAGATAGAAATATAAAAAGCCAAGCTTCATTCCAGAAATTAACATATTGACCATTACCAATGATCCATTTGGAATTTTCAATAACAACATCATGCCAATCATTAATGTCGGGCCAAATTGATGAAGTTTTATGAAGAACAATTCTTTTATTATACTTATTTAGAAAACGTGCTCTCATAACTCGAGACCAATTCAAATTACCATAAGTAAAGCTCAAACCAACATAAGTTTTCTTCTCCAAGATTGATCACACCCAACCCACCATCATGCTTATGAGAAAACAAAGTGTTCAATTTAATAGTCACAATATAAGCTTTCAAGATATCTCCGGTCCAAGTGTAAGAATAAATCCATCTCTCCACCTCTTTTAGAACAAATTAATAGGCCATCTATAAACCTAAAAGCTGTAAAAATAGATCCAGTAATACGAGAATCAGCCAATCGGATCATACCCATCATACTAACAACTTACCTTTCCAAGAACTCAGTTTATTGTTAATATTATCAATAATAACTCTAAGAAATCTGGATTTATGCACACTTTTAAAAAAGGGAACACCCAAATAAGTATTTAAACCCAAGATATCTATAATAACTCTAGAAGGAGTTAGCAGCGTTACCAGTATAAAATTGACTTTTAGCACTATTGAGCCACCGACTCGAAGCAGAGCCATACATGTGAAATAGCTGCATAATACTTCCAAGACTTCTCTTATTAGCCTTGCAAAGGACAAAAACATCATCTGCACATAGACTATGAGAGGGAAACAAGGGAGGTTGTGCTTTGAATTAACCAAAAGCGCAACACCTCTGCTTAAAATAGGATCGAAAGCAATATGAAGGGTTGTTTGATTATCACAATGCAACTTTATCTTATCAATTTCACAAAATTTCAACTCTTAAAAGAGTTGTTTAATTCGCAAAAGTTCACAAGTAACTATAATCATAGATCTATATTCGACTTCTGCACTAGATTGGACAACATTGTTTTTTCTTGCTCGTTTAGGAGACAATATTCCCTCTAATGAATATACAACATTGTTTTTTCTTGACAACATTGTTTTTGTCAAGTATAACTCAGTATGAGATTGGTTCTGGTCTAAACAATCATAATCTGTTGTTTGCTAGACAACTTATGAAGAATTAATAGACGATTGAAGTCTAGATGACATGTGAACAAGAGGCAGTAGAAGTCGTTTGACTTCTACGATGATCTAGTCTTGGACGACTCATTAAGTAGCATTAGAAGATTGAAGCATCGTACAACTCCAATAGCATATTGAAGGAATAGACTCACAAACTTCAAAGAAAATCTTGATGCTTACAACCTATTTTTACAGCGATGTATGCTTATTTCAGTGCTGTCAACTTAGCTACTTAGATAAAGCCTGTCTTTTTACTCGATAAAAGGAGTATGAAGTGCCAACCAAAAGTCATGAGGATAGCCCTACAAAAATATAATAGCCCTACAAAAATGTCATCATCTTGAGTATATATTTCACATCCCACTTAACTGTTCATGACATTGTATTTCTTCTTTTGTCGTTTATTTATCTAATTTATCTCCATTGTATTTCTTCTTTTGTAGCTGATGGAGAAGTTGAAAATTCTTAATCTTAGCCATTCTCATTATTTAACAAAAACTCCAGACTTTCTAAATTTGCCTAATCTTGAAAAGCTTGTATTCATGGATTGTCCAAGGCTGTCTGAAGTTTCATATACCATTGGTCATCTCACTAAACTTCTACTAATAAACTTTCAAGATTGTATTAGCCTTCGTAACCTTCCAAGAAGTATCTATAAGTTGAAATCTCTTAAAACACTCATTCTTTCCGGTTGTCTAAAGATTGATAAGTTGGAAGAGGACATAGAACAGATGGAGTCTTTGACAACCCTTGTTGCTGATAACACTGCTATAGCAAGGTTGCCTTTTTCAATAGTTAGATCAAAAAGTATTGGATATATCTCACTATGTGGTTATGAAGGATTTTCACGCGATGTGTTTCCCTCTATCATTTGGTCTTGGATGTCTCCGGTAAATAGTCTCTCTTCTCGTGTTCATACATTCGTGGACATGTCTTCTCTTGTTTCTTTAGATGTACAAAATAGCAGTTCCAATCAGCTATCTTATATATCTGAGGAGTTTCCAAAGCTTCGAAGTCTTTGGATAGAGTGTGGGTCAGATCTTCAACTTTCTCGAGATACAACGAGTATTTTGGATGCCTTAAATGCGACAAATTATGAAGAATCTGAGTCATCTGCAACAGCATCACAAATGCAGAATGTATTTACATTAATTGAATGCAACTCAAGATCAAAATTGTTTGAGAAGACACTTTTAATTCAAATGGGAAGGAGTTGGGAAATCACACATATTCTGAAACAGAGAATTTTACAGGTTCCTTTCTTTCTCTTTCTCTCTTAAATGCTTCTGATTGTAATATTTTTATGATATAAATATTTGTCAAAAGTTCTGGTTAGAAAATCTAATTTTTTGCAGTAAAATTATTTTAATACATCAATTATATTTGCAAGTATATAGTATTATAATCTCTCAACATAATTAAAGATGATATTTTAATCACACTACTTTTAAGAACCGTTAGATATTGTTTGATATTATTAAGATAATATTAGATATCGTTAATCACAATATCAAAAAATATATTTTATTTACCCTTTTTTTTCTTTCAGTTACTTTTTTTAATTATACATTTTTCTATTATAAATAGATTATTCTATGTGTGATTTATACACAAGAAAGATTAATCTCAAACTCTATTTTCTTTATTCTCAAAAAAACTATTATACAACAACAGATTTTATTAATTGCCATCATATATTCTGCTATTAAAAGTTACCATCGGCTTAAATCAAGAAATGGAATAATAATATGATATGCATATGCATGACATCAAATACTTTTAACAATTTTCTTCTTCCATGGAAGTTATCATCGTTTAGAATACTTTTTGACAAAATTTACGGCTTTTATATATATATATATATATATATATATATATATATATATATATATATATATAGATACTTTTACAGAATATGACTACGAGTGATGACGGTCATTGTTTGCTACCTGGAGATTGTTATCCAGATTGGTTAACCTTCAACAGCGAAGGCTCTTCTGTGACTTTTGATATTCCCCAAGTAAATGGGCGTAACTTGAAGACAATGATGTGCCATATCCATTATTCTTCCTCTGACAATATAACATCAGATGGCCTGAAAAATTTGTTGGTGATAAATCACACAAAGAGCACCATTCAGCTTTATAAGAGACATGCATTAGCGTCGTTTGATGATGAGGAATGGCAGAGAGTACTATCAAACATTGAGGCTGGAAACAAGGTGCAATTTGTTGTTGTTTTCTGGAGCAGATTAACTGTCATCAAGACGTCAATTTATCTTATATACGAGGCAATTAATGAAAAAGAAGAGCACTACCATGCACCAAATATGACTATTCCTAGTTATGAATCTTCATGTGCTGTTGGGTCGATCTCTCCTCCAGTGGAATCCATGGAGGACTTAAGGGGTGCTTCCGTAAAAAGCTTAACTAAACGCTTATTGAATAAATTCTTCTCATGTAAAGGAAAAGTGGAAAAGAAGAAAAATGAAGGTTAAAAAGATGGTGAACGAATGTTAGGTTAAAGTTGTTTATTATGGTGACTGCAAACCTTCTACAACAACCTAAGAGTTATTGATGATTTGTCCACAAACTTGCACCCGTCTTTTATTCACTTTTGAGCCTTATTTTGTTACAATACATTTATATTATAATATTTTGAAATGCTAAACGTGTGCCTTTGTTTTAAATATTAGGATAGAGTACAATTTCAGGATTTTAAATTTTTTTAAGACGGTCTGCTTTTACTGGATTGATAAGGGGTTAGGGTAATTACTTTTTTTCACCCATGTTTCTCTGTGTGTTAGAAATATGAAATATATAATGCTTTAGATTTCTGGGAATTTGGAAATAAGTTACAAAATACGTTTACCTTGGATAAAGAACTTTAAAAATTCTAATAAATTGACATAAGCAATATTTGAATTACTCAATTGAATTAAAGAACTTTAACGATTCTAATAAATTGAAATAAGCGGTATTTAGAATTATTTTTATTTTTTAAATAGTTTATTTGAATGAAGTAATTAAAATATTTTAAATTTAAATTTTCTTATTTAGACAAACTAATTTAATATTTTTAAAAGCAAACTTAACTATATTTTTGAGTTCGAGTTGAGTTAGTTCAACATTTAATTCATGATGACTTATCTTAACTTTTAGATTGAATCGACTCCTAAAGATTCAACTTGGATCGACTAGGCTCAACCTTCGTCACAAATCAGCTAGACCTTCAGTTCAGGTAAACTCAGCTCGACCTTCGGCCTGGGCTTGCTCAACTCGGCCTTCGGCCTGCGACCGACTCAGCTCGACCTTTGGTCCAAGTCGACTCGACTAGATCATCGACCCAGGTTGACTCGACTAGACCTTTGCCATGAGCCAACTCGGCTAGACCTTTTTGCTCGGGTCGGCAAGGCTCGGCTTTACTAGGGCCAGCTCGGCTTGACTCCACTCAATCTTCAGCTCGGGACAGCTCGGCTTAACCTTTGGCCCGAGTCGACTTGGCTAGACCTTCAGCTCGGGCCAACTTGACTCGGCCTTCGACTTGGCCTGGATCACCTTGACCTTCGGCCTTTGCTAGCTCAGCTTGACCTTCGACCTTTGCTAGCTCGGCTCGAGCTTCAGCCTTTGCTAGCTCGGCTTGGCTCAACTTTCAGCTCAGACCCGGCTTGATTGGGTCCAGTTTGACTCGGTTTGGCTCAACCTTTGGCTTGGGCCTACCTTGGCTCGACCTTAAGTACTAACTGCGAACTTTTCTTGTCCTAAGCAATGAATATTTCCACAACTCGAAAAATTTCAATTTTCTTATTTTTTGATGAATTTCAAATTCTACGTTTTAGTTATTTCAAATACCTACTTAATAAAAGAATTTCAATTTCAATTTCTTTTTAATTAAGAGTTTACAATTATCCAAAAGAACGTGCTCATAAGCAAGGGATTACAAAACTACAAAAGTCCTTCAAACGTGAGTTCAACAATGAGCTCAACACCAACGCATGACCACTACGCTGCAACATTCCCATCGTCACTGCGATCACCAGGGGTTCCCATATCTGCTCACACCAAGGAATTGGTGATCAGTGCAAAAAGGAAAACCACACAAGAAGATAGACACAAGCAAAAAGGGTAAGCTAGAGTAAAAAGATCTTTATCATACAATTAAGCATGCAATTTAAAATCAAGTACAGATCAATCATCCAAGCATGTGAAAGCAAACAAGCAAGACTCTAAGACTTAATTTATCCGGATATATATATATATATATATATATATATATATATATATATATAATCGGTCGGATTTACCGGATGCTTGCACTTGTGGTGGCCTCTATTGCTCTGCAAAGCCATTGCCAATGGGTTTCATCCTACCACGCACAAGGTTGGCCTTCAAACATCTAAGGTCATTATCCTGCCAAAGACTAGGGTCTCCTGCTACTCTCACCACTTGAGTCAGTCCGCTTTACGTGAGACTAACCGACTCTTTAGAGTTTCAGGATGCAATCCTTACTTGAATCCTTACCTAATTATATACACTACGATACTACCATGAAATATCACCACGAGATTCATGGAATTACATCCATCACATCCAACACCACCATGAAATCTCACCAAGAGTTTCATGGAATTACGTCAAACTCATACCACAACCATGTCTCTCCAACCAACCACAATTTATCAAACATAACCATCTCATGCCAAATATCCAACCAACCAACCAACCAACCATGTTTCATGACTTTATTCATACCAAGCTCATAAATTCCAATCTCATTACATCATATAGAACATATAAGGCCTCATACTTAAACTTTTTAAAGCAACAAACCATCTAATCATTAGAAACATACACGTATCCAACCAACTCTGTCAATCTCGCTCAGGCTAAAGAGCTCTCGCTTAGGCGAGAGGAACCCCTCACTCAAGTTAGCTCATCTCGCTCAGGCGAGAGGCCTTCGCTTAAGCGAGCCCTCGAAACAGAGAGGGGGTGAGTTGCTATTGTTCTCGCTCAAGCGAGAGCTCCTCGCTTAAGCGATAGCTTTTTGTTTCGAGCGACTACCCAGCTCGCTTGGGCGAGTTCAGCAGAACTCACCTACTCTCACGCGTTCAAAACCAGAAATCAAGCAGATACACAAGGCACAAGTATTTTCACACCATCACCAACATTATTCATGCATCTATAACTCGAAATAGACCCAAAACAAGCAAAGTAACTTAAAACATGCAAAATCCTAACTTCCCTTACCTTTTAGTAAGTTAAACTTGAGGGGTTTAAACACTGACAGAGGGACACCTCTGCTTCAAGAACGAACTCAACAACTATAAGGTACGAACATAGGAAAGAGAATGAGCCTCTAGGAGCGACCTAAAATAGAAACATGGCAACCGGAAAGGGAAAAGGGAAGAGGAGGGTGAAGTTTAACTTACATGAGGAAAACGCCTAACAAGCTTGGAGAAAATGAGAGCTTACTCAAACCCTAGCAGAGCTCTTTGGTTCAGCAGTGGAAGGAGAAATGTTCCTGTTTTATGAGAATGGGCAGAGTGAGAGAGGATAGGGCTGGAAAAGGGTTTTGGGACATCCTATGGGCTGACCTTAGGTCCAATAGAATAGGTTAGACCCTTAAACATTAGGGACATACAAAGTGGGCCTTAGATTTATGAATCACTTGATTTGAAAAGATATTCTAATTTTGAAATACATTTATGGATAACGTAATTTGAAAAAATATTTTTTACTGTAAATTCTAGAAACGTGTGTAAAATATAGAATATCTTTTCAAATTTGCAAGCGTTATTTGATTTTACTTTTTTAGGAGTCTATTTGAAATTTGTTCTCGGGAAATTGCTTTTTGAAACCCCATAAGTTTCTCTTGAACCCAAGAAGTTCTTAAGAGATCAAAGAGCTAATGTGCATCATATTCTAAGTTTTTTTTCAATACAAAAACATAAAATTATGAGCAAATATTTACATTTATATAATTTTTACAAGACTAAGAAAAAGCAAAATTTTAAAATATTACACTCCTTAAAACAAGACTTTCTTGTACACATTGCTTCCCATAGGAAAATGATATCCTGACCTCATTTTTTGACCCCTTATTTCACTCATGAGGTGGCATGCATAGGTGGATTTTATTTTTTAAATTAAAATTAATTTTATTAAACCATTTTACTTCAGATGTGGCACGTTTTGGAGAGTGGGTGTGGACGTGAAAATTGAAAGGGTGAGAAACACATTTTGGAGAGTGGGTGTGGCCGTGAAAATTGGAAGGGTGAGAAAGTAGGTTTTCTTTGGAGAGTGGGTGTGCGCAGAGGAAGCAAAATTGAAAGGGTGAAAAGCTAGGTTTTCTTTGGAGAGTGGGTGTGCGCAGAGCAAGCAAAAACGAAGAAAGGGAAAAGAAAGAAAGAAAGGGAAAAGGAAGAAAGGAGAAAGGAAGAAAGGAGAAAAAGGGAGAAGACGTGTGTTGTAGTGAAATCGAAGAAGACGAAGGGAGAAGACGATCTTCCCAG
>Ga0214545_1002873_pt1 | contig 33071 bp, 13 predicted proteins | sample CNSS4metaG_FD_160064 | JGI IMG/M metagenome (GOLD analysis project Ga0214545, IMG submission 160064) | Root nodule microbial communities from cowpea collected in UCLA plant growth center, Los Angeles, California, USA - CNSS4 | ecosystem: Host-associated > Plants > Roots > Nodule | place: USA...
AAAAAAAAAAAAAAAAAAAAAAAAAAATATATATATATATATATATATATATATATATATATATATATATATATATATATATATATATATGTATGTATATATATATATATATATATATAAAGATAATATTTATTTAAAGAAAAATATGAACTTTGAATATTTTTTCCAATAACTTTTACGTATTAAATTTGAAATAAAATCTAGATAAAATATACGCATAAGTTATCATAAACAAAAACATGAAAAAAATTGTATCATATAAATATGAACTATAATAGGCATCAAAATTAAAATAATAGAAGTTATACATAATAAAGTGAAATTATTAATGAAAAAAAAATATTAAAATTGTTACACATGTATAGGTAGAGATAAATTTCTTGTTCCAATATCACATGTGTGCAAGGTATCTTTGTAAGGAGTGAAGCGCAGAAAGTTGAACTCACTTTCATAATCCCAAAATTTATGAATTTTTTTATCTCTCAAACCATATTGGTAAACCTTCTTTTGGGTACTAAACACCAAAAGTTCTCCATTTAATAGAATAAAACTTTTTACTACTATTTGAGAAGGATCATTCTCCAACACTCCCATTGCCTTCACTCTTATTTTTAAAATCTTTCTCCACAAACTGGATTCATACTTTGTCAAAACCCATACAGTAAATACTCTCTTTCGCAATCTCACCAAACAAATGGATTGGTCTGAATCAGTGGTTTTTCCCCATTTAAAAATTCTCATCTCACAACTTTTGTCATGAGAACCCTTTCTTGCTTCCTTGGGTACCCTTAACATACTTGATTTTTCATCCTCAAAATTGTATGACATAATGTAAGGTCTAAAATATGGGTTGCTTCTTGTTAAGTAAGAAGAACAATCTGATATGAAATGAATAGCTCCTCTGTGATGCACAGGCATGTCAAATCTTAAACTTCTACTCCCAGTGGAAAATTTTTCTTTTGCTTTCCACACTCCATCTTTGTATACTTTGCAGTCAAAATAAGAAGACCACTCATCTAAATTATCAATAAAGTGATATATCATAAAATTACCATCTAATTCGCATAGAAAACCAATCTTATGATCATAAAAACTGCTATTTTGAATGTGGTCAGGAGTTGGAATAAGTGAGCAAGATTGTGTTGCTGGGTTGATGATATAAAAGTTTACCTCATTCTCACTAGCCACAGAACAAAGAACCAAACCGTTGCTTGAACATAAAATCTTGATCCGCTTGGAAAAATATGCTAGAACATTTCTAGACACCCCAGATGATGATTCTTCTCCAGGTAAGGGATGAAATTCAACTGGGAGATTGCACCATTGTGTTACTTCAATAGGAGTTTCTGGCTGGATGAAAAAACAAGTGTCATCCCTTGAGAATGCATGTTGAGCTTGTTTGGATGCAAAATAAGTTTCTTTTGGAAACTTTGACAATATCATGCATGTAGACATGAATTTGTATATGGCTTTTGCAGGTAATCTAGAGAATATTTCAAAGAAGTTGTCAAAAGACAAATTCATTGTGAAGGTACTAATGAGAGAAAAAAAGCCACAAATGTATGAAGGAAAGATGAAAAGCAAAAGAGTATGCAAATATTACTTCACAAATCTCCTTTTATAGCATTTTTTTTGAATCTTTAATTTTATTTGATCTCTAATATTTTATCTGTAATCTTTTATCTTTTATCTATTTAAAATAAATATTCATTATTTTCATATTTACAAAATATACATAGATATATAGATATGTGATAATGATATTTTTATAAAAATATATATATATATATATATATATATATATATAATACTAATACACAATTATTTGATAAATGTTATCTTTTTAATGTTTAATAATGAAAAGATAACAAGAAAATATATGAATTTAAATAACTAAATTTTAAAATCCTCATTATATTTTTAAATTTTTAAAAGATTATTATATAATGATTTTAAATTTGAAATATTCCTTATTTGTTATATGATGAACGCAAATGTGATATTCTGAAATATCGAATGATAGTTTTAATTTCTTTAAATTTGAATCTTCGATTAATATTTATTTTCATATATACAAATATATATCTATATATATCTCTTCTCTCTCTCTCTATATATATATATATATATATATATATATAAAATGATAAAAATAATAATACGTTAAGATATGAATTTAAATAACTAAAATTTTAAAATTCTGCATCATATTTTTAAATTATTTTTTTTAAATGTTTAAATCTGAAAGATTTCAATCCAGAAAAAAAAAAGAAATTTGGTACGAGTTCCTTATTTCTTTTACATTGTATGTGGTATTTTAAAATTATTTTCTTTTAATTATTTAATTGAAAATTTGCATTCAATGGGAAAATGTATCTATATTTATGAAAAAGAAAATCTTTTTTTCTAATAAATTTTGACAGTAATTATTTTGGATAAGATTCGGTTGAAATATATTCTCTATATAAATTGTTGAAGTTTTGAAAAAGAACATACAAATTCTTGTAAATATTTTAAAACTGATTTCAAATCAATATTTATATTTCATGAAAACATTAACATTTTTAGATTATATTTTTAAATATAAAAAATTAAATAAATATATTATATGGTAATAGTATAACAATGTCCAGCACTAAATATGTATATCATTATTTTAAATTAATTGTGTTATTGTTGTCAGTTTGAATTAATGTATATTATGCACTATTTATTTTATATTTTAAAAATTTAAAAGAGAAAATTTTACATAAAGACATTTGTATTATGATATTTAGTTATAACAACTACTATTAAATTAATCAATAAATCTAGTAAATTTTAAATGAGCGTTAATGTTATCAATTAAAAATCGTTTCATGAAAATAATTTTTAAAATTAAAATGTATGGTATAATTATATTAACTCTTCTTATCTTGATACATATATGTTAAAAGTTTCCCTTTTAAAGACTTCCAAATATCGATGAAATTTCAAGTTAATTAGTCAAATATATATATATTTTTTTTTACAAAAAAAAAAAAAAATAAAAAAAAAAGATACAATATATATATATATATATATATATATATATATATATATATATATATATATAGGTATAGGGTATAGATATATGATAATGATTTTTTTATAATGATATATTATCTCTTTTTCTTTAATAGTAGATATTAAGTAAGGATATGAATTTAAATAACTGAACTCTTAAAATTCTGCACAATATTTTTAAAGTTTGGAAATATTATTTTATGAATGTTTTAAATCTGAAAGATTTTAAGATTTTGACCGAAGAATAAATTTGGTATGAGTACATTTTGTTCTTTTAAATTTGTATGTGTAAGCCCCATTTTCAGTTTTATGTGTTTGGGCCTAGCCTCTTCGTAGGCTCAAGACCAGTCCTTCCAGGGGACCCAATATCTTTGCTAGCCCCTAAACCTTTGTTGTATGTCTCATTTGCAGAAACCAACCTTTTGTTCCTCATACGTTCTCCAGCTAGAGTTCTGCTAGGGCACACGATCTCCTCCCGTCTCCGAGCTAGCAAAAACCCATTCTATTTCCAGGTAAGTTGAGCTTTAGAACTTCTCGTCTGTTCCTTCTCCTTTCGCACTGTTTAAGCACGTTGGTCAAGTTAGGGTTAAGTCTCTTAACTTCGTTTTGTACGAATCTTCCTGTTTCAGCTCTCTAAAATAGTTCTTGGAGCTGTGGTACTTTCTGTTGCGGGTCTGTGTCGTGTTGTTAGCATCTAAGCAAGGTAAGGGAAGCTAGTTTTCTTCGTCTTTCGTTGTAGGTGCCCTTCTGTTGTTGCATAAAGTGAGTTGGAAAATGTTTGCGCTTGTGTGAGATCAAAAGAAAAATGTTTGGTTTGTTTGTTCTGGGTTGCATGCGCGGAACAGTGGGGGAGAACTGGTATTCTTGCCCAGGCGAGCTCGCCTCGCCTAGGCGAGAATAGCAGAAGCTCACCCAAGATTCTGCCTCGAGTGCTCGCCCAGGCGGCCAGTCACGTTTTGAGCGACGCCTTGTCTCGCTCAGGCGAGAAGGCCTCGCTTGAGCGCGCTTGAGCGAGAGCTCGTGAATTCTCCCAGGGGCCACTGTTGCATGTCTCGCCTAGGCGAGAGCCCACATTTTGAGCGAGGCAAGCTCCTCGCCTGAGCGAGGTTCCTAGCTTGGGCGAGGTTAGTGCAGTGGTGAGTGCGGGCACTGTCTTCTTGACTGTTTTGATGATTTGATGCATGTATTGTCTAGATTATTCTTCCTAAATATGATGTACGTGAATATGCTTGGGTGTTTGGATTTATGAATGAAATTGGCATGCTTGGTATGAGGTTGATCATGGATTTGTGGCTTTGTGATGTCTTAACATGAGAATTGGATGAAGGAAATGAGAGAAGTGGAATTGTATGAGAAAAATGATTCTGAATGTGTGATAGGTGTAATTCCATGAGTCTCGTGGGGAGATCTCATGGTGGTGAGTAGTGTATATGTTAGGATAAGGATTCAAGTAAGGATCGCATCCCGAAACTCTAAAGGGTCAGTGAGTCTCAAGTAGAGCAAACTAACCTAAGTGGTGAGAGTAGCGGGAGACCCTAGTCTTTGGCAAGATAATGGCCTTAGACGCTTAAAGGCTAACCTTGTGTGTGGTAGGGTGAAACCCATTGGCAATGGCTCTGCAGAGCAGTAGAGGCCACCACAAGTGCAAGCGTCCAGTGAATCCGATCCTAGTATATGTATCCGGATAATTGAGTCATAGTGTCTTGCTTATTTGCTATAATGTGATTCTTGTGCCTACTGTGTTGTATTTTTGGACTGTTTCTAAATATTTCTCTGCAATAACATGCACAATTTAATTCACTGTAGCTTACCCTGTTATTTCTTCTGTGTGTGTGTGTCCTTGTTTTGATTTCCCTTTTGCGATGATCACCATATGGTGGGAGCAGATGGAAATACTTCTGGAGGTAGGCCTGATGGTGGTAGCGATGCAGCTTAGTGGGCTCGTTGATGTGGCCCGCGAAGGATAATTCTATGGCCCTGGTGCCTTTGTAATCCCTTGCTCTAGGAGCTTTTCTTTTGCATAACTGTGAACCTTGTTGTTTCTGTTTTGGCTATGGCATGGTTATATGCCTAGAACCCCTTTCAAGTACTCCTACGGATGACTATAAAAGTGTATTCCCTAACTATGATTTTTCATCAGTTTGCTTTGCTCTTTATTATTATGAATATGGGATGTTTTATTTAATAGATTAATCTATTTAAATGGGATGTCATAGTATGTGGTATTTTCAATTAATTTCTTTTAACATTAATATTTCTAATCAAAATATATGTAATGGAAAATATGTATAAGAAAAATTATTAATTTTAACTATTTTTTTCAACAAAATTTTGAAAAATTAATAATTTCGAATAAGATTAAGTTGAAATATATACTTTAGATAAATTCTTGAAATTTTGAAAAAATTATTCAAATTCTTAAATTTTGAAAAATTAATAATTTCGAATAAGATTAAGTTGAAATATATACTTTAGATAAATTCTTGAAATTTTGAAAAAATTATTCAAATTCTTAAATTTTTTAAAATTAATTTCAAATCCATATCTATATTTTATTAAAACATTATCATATTTTAAATTATATTTTTAAATATGATGAAAAAGCTTTTAAAACGGAATGAATATATTGTATGGATTAACAATATAACAATGTAAGTTATATTTTTGAACTAATTATATTAGTAATATTATTATTATCAATTTAAAAAATGCATATTATCCATATTTATTGTGTTTTTAAAAAATGTGATAAAGAAAAATTTATATAAAAACAATTGTATTATGATTGTAACGTCCCAAATAAATAGATAAAACTCATTTAATAAAAACGCCACATACATAAATATTCAGAGAGTACGAAGATTAGGGGTATGAAATACAATGTACCCCAACATATCCATAAAACATAAAAGAGGCCCCACACGGTCTAAAACAAAGTATACTAGTGAACTGATTATGCTAGGTCTTGTACAGATAAGAAAAAATCAAAACAAATAAATCCTTCAGCGATGGGCCCCATAGTGAGCCCAATACTCGTCTAGTCCATCAAGTTGTAGCATTCCTATAACCACTACCACTGCCAGGAGTTCTCACGTCTGCTCACATCAATAGAATCGATGATCATCGCAACAACAATCAACATGCAGTCTCAAAGTCAAACATGAATAGCAGACATTCACACATGGATTACCAAAACCATTTAAGACCCCCAAGACTTGACTATCCGGATACGCTTAATGAGGCACCACCACGTGGCAGTGGAATTATGTCCTAGCAATGAGGCATCACCACGAGGAATTCGCAGAATTATACCCTTACAAGAGGCACCACCAAGTGGCCTTCATGGAATTACGTCCTGGCCTTGAGGCACCACCACGATACTCACGTGGAATTACGTCCTTATGTTGAGGCACCACCAGGGACTCCCCTTAAGAAGGTCCATGGGATTACGTCCAACAGATGAGGCGCCACCAAGAGCTCTCACTACAAGAGTCATGGAATTACGCCCTTCCCACACTTTATACATGTTCCACCCACCAATTAGGAAGTTCCCATAACACTAATATCATGTATAAACAACCAATCATACAACTCATGCTTTCCAATTCATACCCAATAAAGTCACATACCATTTCCATCTCAACCTCATATATTAATCATGGCATCATCCCGCAATCCTTCTAGTAAAGCATTTAGATCAAACAAGCAAGCCACACATCAGTGAACCATTCAACAATAGCACCAAAACCTGCCCTCATTCTTGCTCAAGCTAACATGTCTCGCTCAGGGGAGAGAGACCTTCTCGCTCAGGCGAGACCCTTCTCACCTAGGCGAGGGCTCGAACAGGGGAACAATGGGTTCTGCGATGTCTCGCTCAAGTGAGCCCCTTCTCGCATAAGCAAGATTGCACCTCGCTAAAAAAGAAATCAGATCGCCTGAGCGACCGTTCGCGTAGAAAAGCTTGGGTGAGACTCTGTTAGTCTCGCCTAGGCGAGGCATGCTCGCTTGGGCGAGAAAACCAGTGTCCGCCATTGTTCATTCACAAAACAGTCACGCAAACATTAAACCCAAAGGCTACAACGACATTTTCATCAACTCACAGTAGCATGCAATTCACAGAATCATACAATAATATTAGAGCAAGCTAAAAATGACTAGACACACGGACCCTAGCTCCCCTTACCTGAAAATAGCTAGAGGAAGGGTTCAACTCCAACAGTGGGGACGCGACAGTTCCCGGGACAGACAAACAAGCTGGAACAAAAAAGCGGAGCGAGTTTTTAGAGTGGTTCACCACGAAACCCTAGATAGGAACACGAACATACGAATGGAAAAGGAATGAGGAAGTTGTAGAATACTTACAAAAATCAAGAAGACGAAGCTGGGCTCACTGGATCGAGATTGGGGTTAAACCCTAGCAGAGCTCTTGGAGAGAGTAGGGAACGTGACGGTTGTGTTTTCTGCAAAGTGAAGGGAAAGAGGTGAGACTGGGGCAGATTAGGTTTGAATCTCCTTTTTGGGCCAGCCTTTAGGCCCAATCGATTGGGGCAGCCCTTAAAATAAAAAGACAGAAAATAAATGGACCTTATAACAATTACTATTGAATTAATTAATAAATTTTAAATGTCTTTTAATATTTTTATTTAAAAATAAATTTATGACTTACATTTTATAATTATAATACATGGTATAATTATAAATTAACTATTTCTTATCTTGATTTCTTATTAGTTAAAAAATTGTACTTCCAAAATTTCATCAAACTTTAAATAAATTGAACATATATCAAGCTCTAACGGTAAGAAAATATCGTAATATCAAACAATTTCAGTTGCAAAATATTGTTAGTTATTATAGTGAGCAATTTATATATCAATTTAAAAAATAAAAAATTATTAGTTATTAAAATAGTCAATAAAAAATTATAGTTAGTTTCTAAATTAGTTTTTAAAATTTAGTTTTAAAGATTTTGACTACCAAAAGAAATTGATCATTGAACATTAGTTACAAAGATTTTTGTTACCAAAGGAATAATTTCTAAATAAGTCTCTAAATTGAAATAATTGTTCAAATATAAACATAAATGAACAACAAAACAAATAAAAAAGACAAGTAATTGAAACATGATCCCTACATAGTAAGTAAAAAGAAATTGTGTATTAAACAATAATAATAATAACTATTATAATAATTATAATTCTTATTCTTAATAATAATAATAACATAAATAATTATAGTTCATAACAATCATAATAAGAATAATATAAAAAAAATAATTATAATTTATAATAATAATGATAACAATAATAACAACTATATTTATAATAATAATAATTATTATTATTATGGATAATAATTATTATTATTGTAGTAGTTAATAATATAATATTTTTGAAATATCAATTATTTAAATTAAATATGATAATAAATATAATAATAATATAATAACTATACTTCTTAATTATAATTCTTATTAATAATAATAATAATAATAATAATTATTATTATTATTATTATTAATAGTGATAATAATAATAATTTTTTAGTACATCTTTTCTCATATAAATAATATATGATAATAAAGTTAATATAATATATATTAATAATACTAATAACAGAAATCATGTTAATAATAATATATAATAGTAAAATATAATAATAACAATAACAATTATTATTATAATAATATATGATATAATTTTACTATTATCACTACAAATAATATTTATAATCATAATATTATTAATAATTATAAATAATAATATTTATACAAATATTATAAATAATAATATTACTTATAATTAATATTATAATTGAAATCACAAATAAATGAAAAAAAATGACTTTTGTTAGATTTGAATCTCATCAAAACTTTAAAGTGACGAAAAAATTAATTTTTGTGATATTATTCGATAAAAAAGTAAGTAATATAGTAACATTAATAATATCTTTTATTTTAATATATAATAGATTATTTATTTGTCGGTAAGGATATTATCTAGACTAATATTATAATTACATCAAAAATATAAGAAACTGTATCATATTTGTTGTTATCTGGTCCTATGCGGTAATTTAAATTTCTAAAAATCTAAAATATTAATTTTAAAGACATCTTAGGTGTAACGTCCCATTTAATTATTAAGCGAAATTAAAGAAAAACGTCACACAATATAAGTACAGTAGCGTAGTCCTGGGGTCTTTAACACAACCCCGACAAAACTCGGGCACACCACGATGCCAAAGGAAAGCCGAATACGAATACGACATAGAGTGTAGCGTAGAAATACAGAAAGAGATACATGGGCCATAGCCCTAAATAAAACACAAAGGAAACTCCAACCCAGATGGCTAAGCAGCGGAATCACCATTCGCTTGTTGACCATGAGAACCTCGCCCATCTGCTCCCATCAACCAAGTTGATGATCATCGCAAGGAAAAACAGCCACATACAACACAACCATGCAACGAAACGGGTAAGCTGGAGCCAACAACATATTCATCATGCAATCAAATATATTTTCATCATCTCATATCCACATAGCAACCAAACATGTTATGACTCTTCATTCAATACACTACGACTCGACTCGACTCATCCGGATACGTATAACTTAGTCGGATTCAGCGGATGCTTGCACTTGTGGTGGATACCTCTGCTCGACCCTGAGCTGCTCGATCCCTGAGCTATGTAATACAAGTGTTACGATGAATCAAAATCTCTCCCACCACAAGGTTAGCCCTTAATGAATTTCAGGCCTCCTGCTACTCTCACCACAGGAGTCAGTCCGCTCTAAGTGAGACTAACTGGCCCCTTAGAGTGTCAGGATACAGTCCTTACCTTGAATCCTTACTTAGTTATACAGATGGGGCACCACCATGGACACCCACTAACAGGGGCCATGGGATTACGTCCCGACCACTGAAGCGCAACCCCGAAAGTCTCACCTAGAGACCCCAAGGACTTATGCACTGACACATACAGGACACAACCGCACAACCAAAATGATATTCACTACGCATGTATATGTTAATTGTACCGACCTTTAAGTCAACGCCTTTCATGTTCCAGGCTCAACACATTTCATCTCATCATGAACCATTCATGTACCAAGGACTTCCAATTCATATGTTATCATGCCTCTTTCATACCAACCCTTTCAATACAATCTCATGCAAAACTCATGTCAACCCTTTATACATAATTCACAACTTGCATTACTCTATCATACTCACACATACCAAGCCTTTAGCACAGATACTCAAAACCAAGCCAACATTATCCATACAAAACCAAGAAAACATCCCACATTACACTGTCTCGCCCAGCACCTCGCTTAGGCTGGAGGGTCTCGCTCAGGCGAGCCTCCCCCTCGCCTAGGCGAGGGCTCAAAAAGGGAGCAGGATCACATGCGGGATCTCGCTTAGGCGAGACCCCTCTCGCCTGGGCGAGATGCTCGCTCGCTCAAACGTCGAGCTGGTCGCTTGGGCGACCTTTCGCGCAGAAGCCCTAGGCGAGCTCCCTGTTTCATCTCGCTTAGGCGAGACTGACTCGCTTGGACGAGATTAACAGGTCTCGTCACTGTTCTTCACTGCAACAGCCAAGTTTTTCGACCAAACAACACATGCAAGGTACTTTCACACATCAAAGCGACAAATCCAACCATGAAATCAACAATCAACGCATAAGCAGTTCCAAAAAGACTCGAAACTAGAACCCTAACTCCCCGTACCTGGAAATGGGTTCGTACAGACCTCGGCACTGGACTCCGGAGCACAGCAGTTCGGGAGACGGGTCAGGAACTGGTGTAACAGCGGCACAACAGGAAGAATAGAGTCATCAACCAACATTAAACGGTGGAATACGAAGAAGGAAAGTGGAGATGATAGGTTTTAGGGTCACTTACGTCGTGCAGGAAGTAAGACTGAGTTTGAGCTTGAAGGAGGGGGACCTTAGGGTAAACCCTAACAAAGCTTTTCGTGAGAGGTAGTAAGGGATGGCGGCTGGTTTCTGAAAGAGTGAGTGTGAGATGGGATTAGGGCAACATAGCAGGGTTTATATACATTGGGCCAACCCTTAGGCCCATTTACAAGGGCAGCCCACCAACTCTAGGCAGAAAAGAAATGGGGCCTTACATAGTTTGCAAGAACTGATTAGGATAAAATAGCTAATAGATTTCACATGTTAAACATAAATGTGAAGAATTTAGTCATTCATAACATGAGAAACTTGATCATTAATTTGATCTTATAATAAAAATTGCTAGACATTGAATTTTTATTTTTCAAGTTTAGATTTGTCGGTAAGGAATTGAGACTTGTTACAAAAGGTATGAGTACCAGAGAAAAAATTAGAAGTATATTGTTTGATATTTTTGATTTGAGTTGAATCATGAAACTCAATGTAAAGCTTTTATCGTATATTTTCTTAAATTAAATTAATTATTTTTATTGTGTGAATTTTATTACTTTCTTAGCTTTAAACTTATTTCTCATTCATCAAAATGTTTCTTTATTTGAAAATTTTTAACCTTCATTAGTAAATAAACATGTTGTTTCTTAAACTACATTAATATATTAAAAAATGATATTTTTACTTTTCACTCTATTACTTGTGTAATTTGGTATATTTGTTAATTTTGTAACATCCGATCAATACAAAAGTTTGAGAATAAAAAGATTGAATGTAAGACTTACATTGAACGCTAGATTCAATAAACTCGAAAGAAGATTTACATGTCACTTTTTATAATGCCTAGGTTAAACTCACCAAATGTCCATGTTTTAAACTAATAACATCACTAATAAATTCATATATGTTTGGTCTAATGGGCAATTGATACTTATTTGTTTCACTGATAATATTGTGGTGTGGTTTTGTTGATTACATAAAAAGTCAACTCCAAACATGAAAGTTGTGGTACAAGTTATGTTTTATTCTAGTGTGCATTGTCATTTTACTTCATATAATGTATTGTAATCACTAATAATAACTTTTCTTTCACTTCGTCGTCACATAATCTGCCTTAGATTTATCCTAAGTTATTTAGTACTTCAATGAAACTATTAAAATCTTTTTGTTTTACTTTTCAAATAGATTAACTTTGTTGAATTTCATATTTTAGTGCAATACGAAAATACTAAATGCGGTCAGCAGTGATCATGATCCAATCCATATCCATTTTGAATCCAAATAATTTGACTAGATTTTTCATCCAAATTCATTTTCTCAGAAAAAGTAGATTGGATTTTTTTAAAATCCAAATCCAAATATTTGAATCAAATTTAAATCCAGATCCAAATATTTGAATCAATTTCAAAATCCAAAATCCATTTTTCATAAAATAAATTTAAATTGAATTTTCGAAAACTTGTGTCCATAGGGTCGACACCATAAAATTTGGCAGTTTTTTGTCGAGGACGATGTGACCAAATTTGGGTCAGGACCGACTCGGCAAAATTTCAGTTGAGGCTAACACGACCGAATTTTGACCATAGCCAACCCAATTGAATTCGGCCAAATTTTGATCGTGGCCGACTCGGTTGAATACGACCAAATTTCGATCGTGATCGACTCATTTGAATACGGTCAAATTTCATCTTAGGCCATCTCAGCCGAATATGTTCAAATTTGGGCCAGGGCTGACTCGACCAAATCTCAATCGGGGCCAACTCAATTGAATTCGACCGAATTTTGACCGGAGCCAACTAGGCCGAATACGGCCAAATTTTGGTTGTGGTCATCTCGGCCGAATACGGTCAAATTTTGTCTGGGTCGACTCAGCCTAATGTAGTCAAATTTAGGTCTGGGTCAACTTGACCGAACACTTCCAAATTTTGTCCAGGACCGGCTAGGCCAAATTTCGATCGGGACCGACGACTGAATTCGGCCAAATTTCATATAGGGTCACACCAACTCAATCAAATACGACTAAATTTGGGCTAGTCTGTCTCGACCTTTAACCTAACCTCACCAAAAATATAAATGGAAAATTTGGATTGGATATTTTGGATTATCCATTTTGAAAATCTAGATTTAGAGAACGGATATCCAATCCATAAAATATATAAAATGTAGATCATATTGAAATCCAAATCCAATAAAATAAATTTTAAATGGATTGAATTTTTAATAAAATAGATATTAAATAGATTGAATTAGAGAAAAAATAGAATGGATCATGAAAATTGATTTTTTTGCCCACCCATACGGTTAATATGTCATGTATTGGATGTGAAAAGTAGTCTTTTTCTGTATCCAAACACGTTAACCATTTTTTTGTCTTTTTTTCACTACCATTTTAGGTCACTTTTTTTTTTCATTTCTTCGATTGTTGTTTAGGTGTATTTCTTCCTTTTCTTTGTCATGTTATTTTTTCTTTTTGATTTTTTTGGTGAACCTAGCTTTGTTCATGTTGTTCATATGTTAATTCTTCATTTTTCATTTCTTTAATAATATTGGATTTATTTTACATTTATAATTATATATTTGCTACATCGTCTTCTTTACCAAATCTCTTGCAAACATATAGATATATCAATGGACACTCACTACACCAAGTTTACTAGCTACAAAGTTTAAAGATGGTTTTATTACAGTTTATTTACAAGAAAAAGTATGTATTTGACTATAATAATCTTTTTTTGGTCAAATAAGTACTTTGATATTTTTTCCTTATGCATTATCAAAGATACTTTAAAATTGAATTAAAGTATAAAGTATTTTTTTTTTATGACTGATTCAAATACGTGGATTGTTGACAAACTTTTTTTTTATGTTTTAGGTAACTTTTGCATCTTCCAAAGCATACTCAAGTGTGAAAAGATAACAACAGATTTCTTGTCGCATACCTTTTGGTTGCAGCATGCAACAATTAATCATTTCCAAAATATTCAATGCTCTCTCGTGGTCTTCTTACACCAATTTTTTATTATTTAGGATTATTATTTTATGAGTTGTATTTTGCTATTTTAATTTTAATATAAGAAATATAATTATTAATATTTGACATTTGTTATTTAGTATTTAATAATAATGTATAATAATATATTACATGATTCTATTTAACTTAATTTAATTCAATTATATGTAAACACTTTTTTTTGGAAGCAATAATGATATATGCAAAGTAATGATGTATGCAATAGAGATGTATATCTGAAATAATGTTCAATCTTTTAGAATCCTACACAACATTTGAGATTAGAAATTATTACTATAAATCACGTAATGTAAATATTTTTTCAATATCAAAAGGACATACTTATTTTTTTTTTCAATAATATTTTTTGTATACTAATAATCATAATAAAAATAGTAACGATTAATAACAATAATAAGAATAACCAATAGTACTGATAGCAAACATTTTAATATTAACAAATAAACATATATCTATACTTATCAATGTCATTGCTGATTGAAGATTTATTTTTATTATATAATAAGTTAATCTTTATTATATAATTATTTAAATATAAATATTGAGCTTCAAATTTGTTTGACTTATATAGTGATATTTATTTCTTTAATTGATTTTGGCAAATTCAAAACTCAGTTTTTGATAGTTTAATAAACTAAAAAGTTTGTCTTTAGGATTTGAAATTAGCATTTTGTATTATTCGGTGACTGCAAATTTTAATCTTTTATTTATTTTTATTTAGGCATTTTTATTTTTATTTTTTTATTAAAATTATTAATTGAATTTGTATTTCAATAATTCAAAAGTCCAATTTCAATTTATATTGGTAACTGAAAAGTCCAACTACATGTCAAACCCTCACATCTTGGTAAGTGTAGTTTGCATTTAATTGTTATGTTAACTCATTCCTTCTTCATACTTTGGAGGAAAGTATAGATTTTTTTGTTCAAAGTTGAGTGTAACAAAATTAGCATCGACATCAAAGTTCTTTACAATAAGTTGTAATTGGAAAATGTGATTTTTTTTTTAATTTTTTTTTTCAGATTATGAAAATATGTGTTTGAAATACTTTGCTTAATGATTAATGCTCAAATATTATTAATGAAAGTAATATAATGAAAATTAATTAATAATTGAGACTTTAGCTTTATTCTCACCAAGCATTAAGTCACACAACATTAATTGTCACTAGAAGCAATTCATTTTTTATGGTCTTAATGCATTGAAATCAACGGGCAGATCCTTAATAAACAAGAAAATTTTGCGTATTTATAATGCATTGTTATTATTTATTATGAAGACCAACAATTTTCTAGGACCAAATGCCCATTTTGAAATTCTAAAATCATAAAGTTTTTTGTCAAAGTGTCAATGAAAAGTTTTCACATTGTAAAACTTCTTTGTCTTAGCACTAGAATGCAATGAACAATAAAATTTTTCTTTCTACAAAATATTTGCATTGGATGGACATCCCTAAAATAATAAAATTTATTATTTTTGGTAAATCTATCATCTTAGCATTTGTTTTTTTTATCTTTCACAAATCCACAAATACATAATGTGTCATTTTCGTTGTATTGTTGTCTTTCAACATTTCTTCTTCCTCATTTCGTGTAAGATCCAAAATACTACATGCGACAATGATGTTAGTAAAAGTTTAGTTGATGTTATCCAACTTTCAAAATAAAAAATCAAATTTCAATGATGTTATCCAATTTCCCTACTACCAAATAATAGAAACCTACTTTGCATCTTCAAAAAAGTCATAAAAATAATTCTTGCATAATTTCAACTAGCTTCTTCAATAGTAAAGACCTACTTTCCATCTTCCCAACAAAATTAATTCAGCATGCCAACACCACTACTACAAAGTTTTTCGTTTTCCAAGACTACCGTCACCAACTTTTCACCTTCATTTTCCAACACTTATCTTCTCACTCATCAAAGTCATTTTTTTGTCTTCCAACACTTAACTTTTCATCTTCTTCTTTGAACAAAGCAATTAGTATTTTGGGTTTTGGTGTCTTAATGCACTTGAAACACATATCTTCCAATTATGTGAGCATCACTTATCAATTATGCTTTGTGGGACTCAATGCACTACCCAAATACTGATACGTGGCCAAGTTTGAAGTTTTAATTGAATTTGTCTTTTGAATTTTAGGTGACTTTCTCAAGAAGTTTTGTAAAGTTGTCATAATTACTTAGTACTTCAAATCACCATTACTTTGTTTTATCTTTATATATAACATCATTACTTTATTTTATTTTTATTCTTAATTTAATTTTCTTATTCAAATATTTAACTACTTTCTTAAAAAAGCTTTGGTAAAGTTTTAAATTGACCTTAGCATTCTTACTTTTAATCTTCCACAAATATATTTTCTTCATTATTTCATTGGACGAAAATAACGGAATTTCATCTCACTATTTTACTAGAAGAAGGTATGAAATTCATCTCTAAACAAAATATACATTGATACCAATGTTTACTTTTCTTTGATAAATAAAGTCTCATTTTGGTTGTACTATTTATGTTCAACAAAAGTACTCATTTTGCACGGTAACCAAAAAGATTTTTAAATTAAGAGCATTTCCGAGAGAAGTAGGTTTTACGATCATGTCAAATAGTTGATGTACTATTATTATTTTATTATTATATTATGTATATATTTAATAAAAGTTTTAGAAACTGAAACGATAATTTTTTTTAATTAATTTCACTTCAAAAATATTTTCTTTTTGATTGTTAACAATGAGGTATCCTTAATGGTATGTGGGAGAAATTCTAGAGGAGAATTTACGATCATTTTTGTTTCCTATTTTTGTTATAATTTTGTTTCATTTCATTATTTCTTATAAAAAAAATAAATTTTCTCTACATTTTTTTGTTATATATTCACAAATATGAGCTTCAAAACTAAAGCATAAAGAAATTAAAAAAAAAATGAATAATTATGATTTTAAGCCAATAAATATTTTGTGGCGAGATCTCGAGAGAAATTTTGTGTTTGGGTGAAATGTAGCTACATTCAAGAAACACCTAAGGTAGTTCTCAAAAATTTTAAACAAAAAATTAAATTTATATTAAGTTAAGGTTTAAAAAAATACATTAATAATTATTTTTTATGACTTAAAATGTATATTTTTTTTACACCAAACAAATTTTTAGAAAATTTAGAACTTCTCTTATTTTTGTCTCTTTCCTGAAAAACTTAATTTTTATTATATTAGGTTCCTAAAAACAAATATTCAATATAAAGAAATCTTAAAGTTAATATTGTTTAAAAAAATTTATTATTTATGATATTCTTTTAGGAAATCCTTCTGCATTAATTTATGATTTTTTTAATATTTTATCATATATATTTATTTGTATTCATGTTTTATTTTTTTATATTCAAATTTTATTGTTAAGTTATATGAGTTCGCAATTTTTATATTATTTTTCATAAACAAAAGATGTAATAATATATTTTTCTATATAACATCATTCAATTACATATTTTAAATATATTGTATTTACATATATTGTATAAATATAAGTTTCCCTCATTTTATATATTTAAAAAAATACATCTAATTAAATCTATGTGATTTTTTTATTACAACTTATTGTATAGCTAAAATTATTTGTTCTTTATAAAATTATATATAAAATAAAATATGTTTTATTATTATTATAGTTAATCTATATTAATTAACTTATATATCTTTTACGATATCATTTTTAAATAGATAAATAAATTTATGAAAGTAAAAGTAAAATTTAGATTTAGTTTACCAAACAAAATACATTACTTCCGCACATATATAAATTTTATTTTTATAAGAACATTTAATTATTAAATATTTTTTTGAGTAAACGTTAAACTAATTTTAATGCGATTAACATATTTTAATTACTTATAAAATATAAATATTAACATCAAAGAATATTAGTTTTAAATATAATATAAATAAATATTAAATTTAATTTTTAGGTATAAATATTTACATTAATATCTCATTTATAATGCTTATTAATAATTTTAAATATTTGAAAAAAAGTCATCATTTTTACTAAAATTATAAATTAAAACATATAGATTATTAAAAAATCAAAATATATAGTCTTATTTAATCTTTTAATATAGACTATTTTCCTCTAATATATCAATTATATTTTTTTACTTATAATGGTTACATATGTAATCCTAATACTAAATGTAAAATTTTAATTAAATACTATTAAAGTATTACATGGTAAGAAGAATTTTTTAATATGTATTCTTAATTTTTGGAGTGTTTTATTAGAAATGGACATGACATTCTAAAATTGCCAATATCATTATAAGTAGCTATAGTGGTAATATACCAAAAATAGATTAGTTTTTTTTTTTTAATATCATTTTATAAGTTTCAAATGCAACATCATAATTCTCTATACATTATTGTTTCTATAGTAAAAAATTATATCATTTTTATTAGATTAATTCTTTTTTTATTTAGGTCGTAACCAATGTCATTTTGTTTTTTTTCAAAGCATTTCATCGAAATACCATTTTAAATTATTTTAATTGGTTTTAAATAGTGTCATGAATCCAAATTCATGTTTAAATGACATAATTATAAACTACAATTGATAAAATGTCTTATTCTATAAAGATTAGAATTTCTTATGCAGGATTTACCCTTACATTCTGAAGAAAATGTTCATTTAGGAATATTCAAATATATTTTTCTTCATTGTCTACGTAGATCAGTTAAATTTAAAATTTTAATTGAAAATTCTCCGACAAAAAGCACCAAGATTGGAGATGGGTGAAGAACTTATGTATTTCTAATGATCGGAAGAAAGTTGTTAAATAGTATTTGAATGTAATGATATTAGATATAATCAAAACATTAAAGTTCTATGTGTTTAAATACTATGTTATTGTAAAAAAATTTCTAATTTGTATTATTATTGTTGTTTATAATAACAAAAAAAAATCTTTTAAAAAGTCCTTGGTACAAAACTATCATGATTTTAGTAATGTGCATTCAAATTTTTACTATTATTTTTTATAAACACAAGAACTTTAAATTGAAAACATGTTTTATGTATTGAGTTATTCTAAGGAGGCCGAATCCATTGTTCTATTCTACATATCTTGTGTATAATGACTTTTTAATATTCAAATCAAATACATACTTGAACATGTAAATCAATCCATCTAAACATTATTAAATTAAAAAACATTAGGTTTACAATCGTTCAGGTTTACAATCATTCTTACTATTCCGCCAACAATCATTCTATTTATAATAAAACCAATCCTTCATGAAACAAATCTAGAGATCCAAAATCGATTTAAAAAAATAATTATAAAATAAAAAAATAAATACTACGAATGGGTTACTAGAAACTCAATTGATCAAACCATGAATCCCAGATGAAAATCGATTTACTTTATCCGTATTAGTAAGGGGACAAAATTTTAAATTTTTTTAAAAACTATAACACCTGGATGAATACTTCTTCCTCAAAGAAATCAAAACACCGAATGATGAATTCTATATATATAAAAAAAAAGACTATGGTAGAAAAAAAAGGTATAGAATAAATGTTTTTCCAAATATAGTAATAACTATATTAAATGTAACTTTAAAAGACGTGAATTTCGATCTAATTTATATTTATAATTTCAGTTCGGTATTAATTGGTATATTATATTATGAAATAATATAATTTATTATTATATTTAATATTATTATAAAATAATATTATTTGTTTTTAATTAATTTGTTATAAAAAATAACTGCAATTAATTGTTTAATTTTTTCATATTATTAAACTTTTTATTAAATATTCTATTTATAACTATACATAATTATATATTTAAATAAAATTATATAAAGAAATTAATTATATTGAAATAATAATAATTATTTGTATTATTATTAGTATTTTATTAAAATTAGTAGTTATTAATTAACTTATATATTTTTTACAGTATGTTTTTAAATAGATAAATGAATTTATGTAAGTAAAAAGTAAAATTTAGATTTAGTTTATCAAACAAAATATATTACTTAAATCATTTTTGTGAGTAAAAGTTAAACCAATGTTTATGCAATTAATATATTTTAATTACTAAAAAGGATAAATATTAACATTAATTAAAGAATATTAGTTATAAATTTAATATAATTAAGTGTTTATTAAATTTGATTTTTGGATATAAACATTTACATTACTCTCATTTATAATTTTTATTTTAAAAACTTTTGATATTTGAAAAAGAATTAATCATTTTTATATAATTTAAATTATACAAGTTTTTTTTACTAAAAATATAAATTAAAACGTATAAATTAAAAAAAAAATCAAATTATATAGTTTTATTTAATTTTTTAATATACATAATGGTTATAATGGTTACACATGTAATAATATTAAATATAATGAAAATTTTAAAATTCTAATTTTTAGTATTTTTATTTTGTCATTTATTTAAATTTTATATAAACTAGTAATGTTAAAAACGTGAATGTTTAACCTTATATAAATTATAAAAAAATAATCCAAGCCAATATTAATCATAAATAAATCGATACTTGATTCTGACAGTGCAAATCAATGATACTTTTGTTTTGGTAAGAAATACTTATAAACATACTCAACTAGAGGTAAGTTAAAATATTACAGATCATCAAACTAATAAAGGAGGTTGCAAAAATTATACACATGTATCAACTGCAATTTCCTTTTAGAATAGAGGAAGAAACTTAAGATGTTTATTTGTTTGGTGAAGAATGGAAAGATGGTGTATGCTATAAAATAGTGGGAGGCTATGGCGACGGAGTATATCCTGTCCCGTCGTCAATTGGTGGCGGCCTAAGACGATGACGAGGGATGTCCATCTGGACAGGGGCGATAGGAGGTGGTTGCCTCTTTAGCAGGCGTCCTGGAGGGTCGGGACTAGGAATAGTCTGTTCCGGTAGTGGTGGTGGTGGTGATGGCGGCGGTGGTGGCGGCGGAGGTGACGGTGGTGGTGGGTTGAAATCTTGCAGAGGGGAACCTTCACCAGTGAACTCAGCAAATGTTGTAGGGGTGAAGATGGTGAGTATAAGGAACAATACTACCATCTTCCTCTTCATAATTAATCTGCCAATTTTATTTATGATTCAATCAACCAAAACACCTCTTTTATACTACCTGTGCTCCTTCTCCTAACGTACACATTACGCTTGAATTTTGAAAACATTACTTGTATCCTCATAAGAAAAGTCACTATGAAAGGCAGGGAACGTTCGCCTCCTCTCAGAATATTTCAAAAATTTAATTTAATTTACTCTATTTTAATTTCTTAAATTAATTTTACACATGTAATTAGCGTAGATGTAATTTTTAACGATCGTTATTATTCAAAATCTTTGAAATTAACCAGTCCTGAGATCACGGCTGTATGATCTCTCGTCTCTTATCTACTCTTTTATGAGATTAAAGTAAAAATTATAGTTAAAATCGTGAACAATTTATAAAATTGTAAATTGTAGAATTACAACATGATAGTAAATTACAACTCTTATCCTTCAATGTCGTGTATCAGCACATGAGTTACTCTTGCTCCGGTTCAAAGAACACGATCATCACAGTAAAAAACAAAACACAAGCAAACATAAGAGTAAGCTAACATAAAGACACAAATCATGTTTTGAAAATAAATCTCAAATTGTTTAGAATTTTGGAACATATAAAAATTTAACTTTTACCCATAATCTTTCTCTTTATTAAAAGTAAAGTATATGAAAGAATATTAAGTACATTCCCAAAAAAGATAGGTATATCACCACAGACAACTTAAAAACCTTGTCTTTCCCAATTATAATTTTTTCCATATTTTTTTCACACATCTTATTTCTAATTTAGAAAATCAAATCCATTCCAAACTCAATAATCTTTCACGAAACCTAAAAATTTATATTCTTAAAAATGAAAACCAATAAAACAAGTAAATAAACCAAATATTTCACATTTAAAACCATTGTTCTTTCGAGTCGATTTCCCAACAATGAAACAAGACTCACGTAGAGATCTAAAACCTTCCAGACCAATGAAACAAACTCAGAATATCAAAGTCCTACGACCTCCTTAGTAAATAACAAACTCAAACTTTCACGGTCCTACAACTTCCCTAACTAATGCAACAAACTCTGACTCACACAAAGTCTTATAATCTCCCTCACTAATGAAACAAACTTATATTCTTACAAAGTCATACAACCTCCCCGGGGAGAGTCCTACAACCTCCTTCATGAGCTTTAAATAGAGTCAATAAGTGAGGAAGAGATTTTGTACGTAGTCAACTATGAAGAGATGAGGAAGAGATTTTGTGCACTTCTTATATCAACTATATTTAATGCATTCGTGGAATTTTTTCTCCAAATAAATCTGTCATTTATTTTTCCAAGTAGACTGAAAACAAAATTAATTTTCAAAGTAGACCATTTCAAAGTTGATGTATACCTACTTTTTTTCTTTTGCGTAAGAATATTTTTCGTTAGTTTTCTTTTTTTAAAATAATTCAATTTTTATACAATTTAATTTTAATTTGATTACGTCCAAATGCGTTTTAAGAATAGAATTTGAGTTAGCTCACTTCTTTCATATTTGCTTCCAATTCTACACTAAAAGCCAACATTAAACAGTTACTTCAAAATTTTGGATATAATTTTAGTGGCAAAAATTTAGCTCGATAGACATGAAATACACACTTTCCCCTTTCTTTATCAATCAAATTTATTTTCTCTTATTAGAATTTTCTAATTCTTCTCTCTTCCCCTTAAACCGTATATTTTAAGAATTGATCACCACCTCTTATTAGCCTAAAAAACAAGGGGACAAATTATCCATTGAACATTTCTGCAGCTGTAATCTCGAGAGGTAATCTCCAAAATGTACTTAAATATATACAATAAATATACCATAATCAACTAATAAAATCTCTACCATTTATGAGAATAATTTTCTGTTGGAGAATGCCATTAAGTACTAATTAAGGGAATGAATTCAAGTGTCCCTTTTAAGTCAGGTTTCATGATTATAAGCAAAAAATCTAAAATAACAGAAAATCATTTTTTTTTTCTTTAGTTACGTTAGTTCCTAAATTCTTCGTAAGAAAATATATCTTCAATACGTATAACCGTTTTAGTCCTTTCTAAATTCAACTAGATCGTTTCAAAAGCGATGAATAACTTTCCGCTCAGTTATGAGAACTTAACTTTGTGGACTAAGACTCAGCATAAGACACCAGATCATGACGCTGTAAAACCGTTTTGTTATAACGGTACATCAAGAAATCACCATAATCTAATGCACACGTAATTCATGAGGAACTTTGTGTTTTGGATATGGGTTTTGTTCCGGTATAAAATCTTCGGATGCTTATATGTAAAAGATAACCCATATATTTATATATCAGTATAAACAGATGATTATCATGGTTAGAAATGTAAATTGAGTTTCACATAGGTAAATAATCAAAAAAATTTATTGAATTTTGTTTTGGTCAAGATTTAGAATTCTAAATCAGAGAATAAGCAAAGAGTGAGTAATCCGATTCAAAATAGTACTTTTAAATTAAAATATTCAATTATTTAGGTCATGAATTTGGTTTTCTATTTTTGGACACTTAAATTATAAATCATATATTTATAAAATAAAAAGATGATAAAAAAATGTAAACATTTTTATTTTTGCCAAAACATCTCGTAAGAATGTAAATTTGTTACTATTTGCTAAAGACTTTACCTACCCAGCCCTCCAAACTATGACCGGTTCTCAAAGGCACAACCCAGTGATTTAATAGTATTCACTTGGATCAATTTTAGGCATGCTTATGGCGGATATTTGTTTTTTTTGGTTGGACTCTGGTCGATTGGGTCAGTACACAAGCATTTCTTCTGCCACTCCAAAATTTCTTTAAATTCTCAAAAAACCCTTGATCATTTAAAAAAATCCACGGACATCACACTTCCAAAATTATTTTTAGATGTCGACTTCCGGAAGTCAAAATATATAACTTCCGAAAGTCAAAATATATCATCGAAAGTCGACTTCCAGAAGTCAAAATATCACCGAAAGTCAACTTTCGGAAGTTAAAATATATTACCGGATGTCGACTTCCGGAAGTCAAAATATATCACCGGATGTCGACTTCCGAAAGTTAAAATATATCACCGAAAGTCAACTTCCGAAAGTCCAAATATACCACAGGAAGTCGATTTCTGAAAATCAAAATGTATCACCAGAAGTCGACTTCCAGAAGTCAAAAATTATTACCGGAAGTCGACTTCCGGAAGCAAAAAACATTACTCCGAAGTCGACTTCCAGAAGTCAAAAAATTAATTCTATTTTTAATATTTTTAATTCTTTTTAAAATTTATGTTTTCTAACTTTTACTTTATTTTATTTTTTAAAACACATATTAAAAATATTAAAAGTTATAAAATACATAAAATTAAAAGAAAAATTACTTTAGAAAATACAAAATAAGTAAAAAATGCTAAATAAAAAATAAAAAAATAAAATTGAAAAATAATTTAAATTAAATATATAAAACTTTAAATTTACAGGGGTTACTCCAGGGTTTTACTTCCTGTACCTCCACAATTTCTTTATGCACTCTCTCAAATTTGTAAAATAACCATTTTACCATAAAAGTAAATTTTGGATTATAAGTTTCGTAAACTTTTCAAAACAAAATTTTCAAAAATGAGATATCCAAAATATAGATTTTCTGAATAAATTTTTCAAAATCCATGAAATACATTTCGAAACAAGTTTTCTAGAATGGAATTTCGAAAAAAATTTCCAGAACACATATAATATCATCTGGAATTAATTTTACGGAACACTCCTATATCTCCTAAAGTTCATCCATTCTCACCAATCAAAAGCTAAACTCCTTTTATATCCTCTAAAACCATTCATGAAAAATTCTTCAATAACTAGTCTTATAAGGACTGTCTTTACCTAAACAATCCAAGTAAGAGGAGAGATCTAGTTGACTAATGGTTTCTGTTTTTATGTAATTTATTTAATTTTGTTCTTGTATTAGTAAAAATTTCAATTAAGTTCTTCCATTTTGTTCTTTGTTCCTAATTTGTTTGATAATGACATATATAAGACATTACTAATGTAAAAATTGATGCTGATTTAACGATTGAGAGTTTAAATTGAATTTTTAATAATATAGAAACCAGATTAAATAGATTATATAAGTCAAAGAACTAAACATATATTTTAGCCAATAAATAAAAGATCAAGTTAAACAAATCCATCCTTAATGTTTCTATTCGAACCAGACTTAACTTTACCCGTAAGACCATTTTAACAAATTTCAAATTTTCATTCTTATTTTAAGTCAAAATTAAATAAACCATAGAACCCAAATTTATAACATGACATGAGCATGTTTGGAATACCTTACATCCTAAGATTTTAACTCCTCTTTGAGGAAAAGAAAACTGTTTTCTTGCATTTTTCCTTTTCAACTTCATAATTTTTTTTTTCAACAAATGTTTTTCCTTTTCAACTTCATAAAAAAAATGCAAATAAACTGATTATTTTGCATCTAAACTAAATTATTCATCTTAAAGATATTTTTCAACAAACTTATTTTATTAAACTAAATTATTTTACACTGCTTACACAGATTACTATACTTAACACCAAATAATGTCTGATATAAGTTATTTTTATTTAGTATATCTATCTAGCTTATTTAATCAGAAATACTTTGCCAAGTTAGAAACCTTGATCTAATTAGTTTAGTTAATTTAATAAAAAATCTATCTAATTTTTTTAATACATCATTATTCAATAAGAGATAAAATGAAATACCCTTATTAACCATTTATCTTGCATTCTTGCTGCTTCAACTCACCTTGAACCAAAGAGAAGTGATTAGAAACTACAACAACCAAGACACTTCATCCTTTTCTCCTAAGCCATCCAACCAAGTCTGATGTAAGTGCATCCAGGTATAATGATGTGGTGCATCAACCTGCCAAAATCCAAACCTATTAATAGATTTATGAAGATCAGAATACTAAGATAAAATTATGTGCTAAATAAAAACTGAGATAAAGATTGAGTAAGGGCTTACCTTTGAATTCACCAAAACCTTTGTTAAACAACCCTGTGACTTATTCCCTGATTAGATGACAGTACAGAGTCTAATAAGGCAATGAATTGTAAGCAATATAGAAAGAGGATTTGTAAAAGTACTGTATAAAAGGACTGAAAATCTTCCAATACTTGTTTACACAGCCTCAGAGGAGTAGCATATAGTACAATGAAAATGAGTAAAAATTGAAAACAAGAAAAGGAAGCTTGGCATGCTGCATTGAATTAGGCAATTTATTAACAGAATAACACATGAAAATCAGCAATCACTATCTCTCGTGCTATCAATCATTTGGATCATAAAATCCAATGCAAGTTCTTTGACCGGATATAGGTTGGTTTAAAGTGAGCACAGATGGGGCAGCTTGTGGCTGTCCAGGTAATGCCACTGGCGCTGGGGCTGTTTAGAGGTAGTAGGAATAAATATATTGGAAGTTTCTTATCTTTTTTGAGAGTGCAGAAGTCTTTGTATGCTGATATAGTGGGGATTGCTTAGGTCATTGAACATTCTCAAATGGCTGGATATAGGAGGCTTTGGTTAGAAACTGATTTGTCTTTGTTATGTAAGGAATTCTCGGATATTCAAGTTGTTCCTTGATGACAAATGATTTGTGTTCTTTAGGATGTTAGCATAACTGAGATGCTAAGGTATACAATGATGAGTTTAATAATAATGAAAAAAATCCAATGTACTTTTCTGCAGAATGAGTACTGCATGGTCTCTGCAGAGCTGGCCATTACTGATACCTTGAAAGTAAATATTAGATATAGAGGTATTTCTCAAGTATATATATGGTCATAAATATTACTCGATATAATTTGGCTGAAACACTTACAAATTGTGAAGTTGTTGATAATTATAAAATTATTTTATGTATTTGGTGATACAATAGATGTAGTATGCCTTTTGTAGTTAATCTCTACACTTTATATTAGATATTACAAAGATTGAAATTAGTTCCGGAATTTGAAATAGGCTCCTTAGATGGAATCTAATCCATTTTTTCATGGAGATGGAATAATGTTTTGTCTCATGATTTGTTTCTCTATTTTAGAAACAGACATCCATTTTTTTCTTCTACTAAATTTATTTATTCAGAGTAAAGGTTACTCTCTTCAATATCTAATGTCTCAAAATGGAAAAAAAAAAAATTCAAACATTAACACAGCAACTCCCAGTATTCTTACAACCTTAGACCTGTTCTTGCCAGCCCAAATGCTCATATCAAACAGAAAGCAATGAGGCAAATAAAGATGCACATTGAAGAATAGAACTCAAGACTAATGAATTAAAAATAAAGATGCCAATTGAAGAATAGAACTTAAAACTAACGAATTAAAGTTAAGAAAAATCTCACCAGATGTCTCCCATTTGTCAAATTTGACCAGCCACGAACCCAAACTAACCTCTGCAAAAGATACACCATCAATCCACACTCTATAGTATTGATCCTTCTTGTCACCAAAAGCTTTTTCTAAGGTATCTATAACTTGATGCATAGGTTGGTCAACTCCGGAAGGATGGACACAATTTCCTGTAGAATGCTACAAATAAACAAAAAAAAATTGAGAAAAGAATAGCATCAGCTCCTCTTCAGATTAACCAAACCTACATAAAAAGTCCCTCAATTGGGGATATAAAAGTCTAAACTTCATAGATCACACATCAACAGGAACTTCTCATGTGTTGTGTTTCTCCTTTCACTATTTATGATAAAACAACGTCTTTTCAAATCCACCATGTCTTTTCTCATGCAATTTAAACTTCTCTCTGCTTTCTTTCAATACCCTAACAGTTCTAGGTATTCCAATTTCAAATCTCACTCACTATTCACGTATGCAAAAGATTCAGCTCTGATTAGGCTTAGCAATGGATTTGCAGTTGTGAGTAAAATCTTACAATTGGATCAAACTTACAAAGACTGATTTCAAATTTTGCATATACTGCTTAGGATTCTCAACTTCACCACGCCTCCATCTCTCATAAAATATGTAGAACATCACTACTTCATGGCTAGGACCAAGAACTTTCCTGCTGGACATGCAATCTCCAATATCTCTTGGAGACACATTGGGACCAAGAGAGAAGTTACCGATGGCTTGCATAATGCCAGCTGCACATCTTTCCGTTGCATGAATTATTTGGGGATTGCTCCGTGCATTTTCTGTATACCAATGAAGCAATTCTTCCTGTGCATTGCTGACCTTCAAATTCAGGAGAAGAAAGATCATTTTTCACAGTACAATCACATTTGCAGACAAGACAAACAACTGTAAGTTGAAGTTGTTAATTCTTATAATACTACGAACCAAGACCCCATTAATTTCAGGCACAGTAAACAGTTCAGCATCATTTCCAGAATCACCACAAACAAGAGTGCTGCGTGGTCCAAGTCCATCAGCATTTAGTTTTTGAAGTAGAAAAGCAAGTGCCCTTCCCTTTCCAGCAGCTTGGGGTAATACATCCAGAGCAATACCATTGCTATAAATTATTTTCACATCTAACTGGAAAAGATTAGAAAGTAATATCAGAAGTCACTGTAATATATATATATATATATATATATATATATATATATATATATATATATTAAAATTGTAGAATGTCAATAAAATATCAGATCAAGAAAAATCCAATCAACTAAGTATCTATATATACTTGTCAGTTGTTTGTCTTTACAGATGAGAAAAGATGGCACAGGATCCAAAAAAAAAAATTGTAGGTAGAGAGCTTCAAATGAAGTACACAAATTTGTGCATTTAAGTTATCTATGAACTATAATCTTACCCCGCGTTTCTCCAAACATTTTGAGAGAGCTTTGACGACATTTGGGGCCTTCCCTTTTTCCAAATAAAAGCTGACCTTATGAGGCCGTTGTTCTGTTTCTGACTGCAGTTACTCCAGAAATTTCAAAGAAAACAAGTTGATAAATGAATATCAATGCTTCTATATAATAGCTAATACCAAAATTCATTTCAGGTCATTCTTCTGAGCATGATTCAACGTATAAAAATTCCGACAAGAAAGGTAGATACATACTTGCAAAGTTAGTTCAGGAAACTTGGATGTTTCCTCCAAAACCACGTCTCTGTCCCACTTATGATCCAGATACTGTTTCCAACCATCATCAGGTACCATGGATTCACCATATGTAATCTCAGTACCCACAGACATTATAGTGATATCAGGAGTCAACAAAGGTTTCTGTTTTCTTAAATCTCCATAAATAGTAGGCGATCTCCCAGTGGAGAAAACTAGCAGAGAATCATGACGATAATAAGCTTCCCACAGCGCATTGAACTTGAGAAGAGCAAGGTTCTCTGGATCATCATGGTCTACCTGCAGTGAGATACACAATTTTCACCAGATTTCACCCAAGCATTAATCCTTAAACAGATCATTATCAAAATTATAATGTCTACCATTGTAAAATCAAGATCTGACACTATCATTAGATTGGCAGCACCATTGAGTCGGTCCATAAGTTTATCTTCTTTTTTCTATCACTTGAAATTCCCAAAACTTGTAAATATCTTCAGAATTATCCACCTGCAATTTCTCCACTAACTTAGGTCAACATATCGCAGTTCAGACTTCAGAGCCGTTTTGAATAAGAATCATACCCAGTTTTAATGCAAGTATAAGAACCAGGATTCACAAAAAACAATCTAGAAACATTCGCAAGATCACAGTACAAAATATAGGCTTTAGACCCCCCATTTTTGCCAAATAATCAAGGTCGGTGGTAACAGGTGTCTATAACTAGTCAAAATGCAGTTCAATAACATCAATGCTATTTATATAAAAACTAAAAAATACTAATTTGACTAGGGTATGAAGGTGAAAATAAAAATTTTACTGCAGCTCTATACATTGAGATTGAAAAAACTCAAGGGAATAAATAACAAATTCAAGTTTCAACCCTAAAATAGAGTAACCCTACGAGCTCATCCTCAAGCTTGTTATCAATATGATCACGTACCAATCTGAAATTCGAAATGCAGAAACCCAACCATTCCAAAGTACCGCGATCTTCAATGAAACATCAATTAAAAAAAAACATCCTAAGAAAAAGGAAAATAATATAAATATACAAGAAGAGGGGCAAGAAGCTACCTGCTTTAAACAATTCAAAACATCTGCACAAATGGGTTTATCCTTACACTGAATCTGCAATATAAGTTCCACAATCCTGCACAACCCGAGGTAAACTCGGTTGTAGTATTCTCATCTTATCAAACTTGAACACGTAAATTAATTGATTATATGAAAATATGACAATAACTTTAAACAAAATTCAATTACCTTGTTCTTTTAAAAGCATCATTAACTAGGGGTGGCAATGCGGGCCGGCCCGCCCCGTTTAGGCCCGTCCCGCATAAGGTCCACACACCGCGGGCCGGCCCGCCCCGCCCCGCACATTTTATGCGGGCCGCATACTTTGGCCCGCCCCGCATAAAGGTTGGCCCGCGGATCCGCGGGCCCGCGGGCCGGCCCGCTTTTTATTTATTATTTTTTTATTTATTTATTTTTTTTATGATAAAACTTTTAATGTTTAAAAATTGGGAAACTTTAAGAAGTTCACAAAATTAAGTAAAGACTTTGGGGAATTAGATGATAAATTGATAATTCAACATTTTCATCATATTCATACTATGACATACACAATGTATTCTTTAAATTTTAGCACATTAAGAATTACATAATACTTGTCTTTTCCAATTATACAAGAATTTGAAATGTTAATGCAAGAGTCCATAAAAGAAGTAATTAACATACACAAGTGTAAGTTTTTTTTCTTTTTTTTAATTTTATGCGGGCTTGCGGGCCGGCCCGCGCGGGCCGCGGGCTAGCCCGTGCGGGCCGCAGGCCTATGCGGGCCGAACCCGCGCGGGCCTGCGGGCTCACTATCCTGGCCCGCCCCGCGTTTTTTATGCGGGCCTACGGGCCGGGCCCGCGGACCAGGCCCTAATTGCCATCCCTATCATTAACATGTTCCAAACAGCTTAGTGTAAATTTTTAACGATTTAAAACTAAGAATTTCTCATTCAAAATTGTTGAAGTGACATAGACATTATGGCATTTAAAAAAATGGAGTAATTTGTTTTTCTAACTTTTAAGAAGGTTACCTAGATGAATAAATTGTACTTAAAAGAAGACTTTTATATAAAGAATTTGTGTTTTTACCTAAAAAAGGAAAGCAAAGCCTTATATTATAACAATTTTATTGGAATATCAAAATACATTTATATTAGAATCATTTGAACTATAATTAAAAGCTAATATTGAAATCGTGTTGCGATTCATAACTTTAGCTCAAAAATATTAAAAAGTTAATACATCAAAATTTTGCTTAGTATATTATTTTAGTGCCAATTTTTTTATATCAAGTTAGTACGAATTTATACATGGAGTTATGCACACTTCCAATATCCATCCTTTTCTGAAAAATCCTAGTGTGCATTATGTTGTGTTTCATTTAACAATAAGTTGTATTTTAAGGTTATCTTTATGTTTTACTTTTAAAATATACTAATTTTAATATTTTAAAAGTAAAATAAAGAAATAAAAAAATTAGCAAAAAATTTGGTAATAGAAACATAAAAAATAATGGTAATAAAAATAAGGTTAAATTACTCTTTTGGTCCCTCTATTTATCATGAAATTTCAGTTTAGTCCTCAAGTTTTTCGTTATCTCAATTTGGTCCTCATTTTCTTAAAAATGACTCAATTTGGTCATCACCGTTAACTTTGACCAGACGATGTTAAAGTCAACGCCACATGTCAATTTCTGATTTTTTTTATTTTCTTTTAATTTTTTTCATTTTTTTCATTTTTTACACATGTTACTTCACAGTTATGCTACGTGTAAAAAAATTGACACGTGGCACAATTATGAAGTGACATGTGTGAAAAAATTTTAAAAAAAATTCAAAAAATTCAAAAAAACCATAAATTGACACGTGGCATTGACTTTAACACCGTCTGGTCAAAGTTAACGGTGAGAACCAAATTGAGTCATTTTTAAGAAAATGATGACCAAATTGAGAAAACGAAAAACTTGAGGATCAAACTGAAATCTCATAACAAATAGAGGGACCAAAAGAGTAATTTAACCTGTGTGATAATAGACTAATATTTTCATCAAGTTTTATGATCGTGATAAGAAAAATTATTCTCAAAGTTTTACATTAAACCTTCATAAGAATGTTTATAATAGTGTGTTAAGTAAAAAAAATGGAAGAAAGTGAGAATAGGGATAACAACGGGTCAGATCAAGCACGGATAATATTATCCGAAACTCCATCTGCAATCTACCTATTTACTCGTTGGGTACCCGCTTAAAAATATCTACGGATATTTTAAAATCCATGAATATCCACAAATATTTTAAAAAAATATATTTTATACATTTTTAAAATAAAATTACAAAATAAAATATAAATTAAATTTTAATTAAATTTAATCTAATAAAATATAATTTTAATTTTAATTAAATTTAGTTTAATAAAACAAATTTAATTTTAATTTAATTTTTTGTGAGTAACGAGTACCCGCGGATACAGATAGTATGATATTCGCACCTGGCTCGTTTATAAACGCATATTAGAATACCTACTACCCGTTACCGTGGGTATCAACTATTCGTCGCAGAATTTACCCGTGGATATCTGCAGACATGGATATGTTTGTCATCCCTAAGTGAGAAGATTAAAAGAAATCCATGACTTTAATAACAATAATAATATATAATATCATAGGTCATCTAAAAAATTATTTAGTGTGTAAAACATTTCATTATTATATAGGTTTGAATGATTATATATATATATATATATATATATATATATATATATAAAATAGAAGTTAGACTACACAAAGTCTAAAAAAGTATTAAGTGTTACCTTGTGTTTGGATAAGGGTTAAATATGTTTTTACTCCCTTA
>Ga0214545_1002876_pt1 | contig 33059 bp, 17 predicted proteins | sample CNSS4metaG_FD_160064 | JGI IMG/M metagenome (GOLD analysis project Ga0214545, IMG submission 160064) | Root nodule microbial communities from cowpea collected in UCLA plant growth center, Los Angeles, California, USA - CNSS4 | ecosystem: Host-associated > Plants > Roots > Nodule | place: USA...
TTTCGGTTTTGTTTTTTTTTTTTTTTTTTTTTTTACACTTCAGTTCACTAATTGTTTGTGTGATTTCAAAAGGGAATTTTCAAAACAGAGAAACGATGCGACTGGAAAAGGCACTACGGCAGCTTTATGGCCGTTTCTTCTACCGATTTCCAAATGGAGAATCCGCGGCTGATGTGTATGATAGAATCACTGGTAATATTGATACGCATGTGTTCTTCCGGAATCAAAGTTTTGAATAGTTGAGTACTGATGCAGGGTTTTGTACTTGTGGTTGAAGGATTCAGAGAGACGTTGAGAACGGATATTAGTATTGGACGGTATCAACCACCGGAGGAGAGGGAATCAGAGATGAACTTGATCATCGTGTCTCACGGTCTAACACTTCGAGTGTTTCTCATGAGGTGGTACAAGTGGACAGTTCAACAGTTTGAGGGTCTCAACAATTTAGGCAATGGAAATATGCTTGTCATGGAAAAGGGTCATGGAGGAAGGTAGGTGTACATTCATTTTTTTTGCGTACTTTATTGGATTAATAGCTTTTGGGAACCTAAGAGAATTGCGCATGAACAGGTATAGCTTACTGATGCATCATGATGAAGAGGAGCTGAGACGGTTTGGACTGACTGATGAAATGTTGATTGATCAAGAGTGGTAAGAATCATGATCCTTTCACTTTGTTATTTGATGAAATTCTTGACCTAAGAGGTGTTTGATATGTATGAAGGCATAAAATTGCAAAACCTGCTGATCTGAATTACGATTGTCCAATGGTCAATTCCTTCTTTCCCCACCTCAGTGAAGAAACATGCTAGTGTGAACAAGGGGTTCATCAAGAACTTGCAGCAATTTCAAAGTCAATGCAGTGGCTACAAACCACAGAGCATGCACAATATAGCTCAATTATGAAAACGAAGAACGAAGAGCACAGTGTTGTAAGTAGCTAACTAGAAAAGTTTGTACCGAAGAATTTAACAATAGAAAAAGGATGAACTAAATCACCAGGTGTTACTCTTCTCTGCATAAAACCAGAATGTTTAATTTTCATAAAAGGAAAAAGCTTACGGAAAAATGTAGATACGTGTATCGATACCTGTACGTCTCACATGCGAGAATTCTACCATCTGAGCTACATCCTACTCCGTTAATGTTCTTTGCATAAAACCGTAATGTTAATTTTTATAAAAAGAAAAAGCTTACGAAAAAATGGAGATGCGGGGTATCGATCCCCGTACCTCTCGCATGCTAAGCGAGCGCTCTACCATCTGAGCTACATCCCCTTTTGTTATTGATTTCAAGATTAAATAATATCATCTATAGCATGTGTTTTTGCTTTAATTCTCATGTCATGGAGCATCAATCATGGATCACGGTGATCTTTTATGTATTGTTCATTTTGAGTAAATCATGGGCAAATTACTTTAATTTCTAACCTCACAATTTACACGACATCAGTTTAATATTTGAATTTAGAATACATATTTCACTCCGGTGTTTAACATTAGGGAGTAAAGAAAGTAAAACAAAATTAAGAAATGTTGTGTCCTTTAACCAATAAAATACAAAAAAGTGAGTCTAAGTTAAATCTAGCTCAGTTTCAAGAAATAAATTTTATTCTTCTCAAATAATCCTCAATCTATTTTACCATCAACAAACATCTTTTAGTTTCTTCTTAATTCTTTCATTTTGTTTTTTTTTTAATGATGTGTTGATAAATTTTCTTAAAAGTTTTACGTTCATGTATTGTACGATAAAAAAATACTTTTTTGTTTTTATTACTTTAATTATCTATCATATGGTATCAAAAGTTCTCTCAAAACTTTGCAAGAATCAAATCACAATGTAAAATGTAGACAAAAATCATTACATTTTTAAGTCAAAATTTTTATTCAGTTATTGTCACTTCAAGTTAAAAATCATTAAAATCATGACAGAATGAAAAATTATACCTGTGTTATTTTCAAGTTAACTAAATAAGTACACCGACTCAAATTTGAAAGTAAAAGTACCTAGATGATTTAAAAAAAGATTATATTATTGTTTAATTCAAAAATCTAAATACATTAATATCATGATTTCATTGACTATTTTCTTAAAATAAATGTATTATTTAGTAAACAAGTATTAAATTAATATATCAAATAAACTTTATTTTAACAGATTTAGGTTGTTGGGATTTAATATTTGTACTCTAGTTTTTATACATCTAAATAACATCTATAATTTGATTTAATCTCTCTATCACATAATATAATTAACAATAGCTATGTTTTTTTTGTCACTAAGTATCACTGAGATGTTGGTCTATATTTTGTGTTCTCCAAAAACAGATTTAGAAGAGAAGGGTGGCAATCATGGGCTTCCGGTTGGGCTGTTCGGTCTTGGGCCAAACATGTACGTCAATCTGAGCCTGTTATGGAAGAAATAGGAAAAAACTTAAAATATGGAGATGCGGGGTATCGATCCCCGTACCTCTCGCATGCTAAGCGAGCGCTCTACCATCTGAGCTACATCCCCAACGATATTGAAAGTAAATACTATTGTCAAGACTTTTTATACATTATGCTGCTGATATAAATACTTGTGTAAAGTCTATTACTTTTCTTCTGATACTTTAACTTTTAAATTTGAGTATTTTTATCATTTAAATTTTTGGTGATTTAAAATCTTGACAGAATGAAAAATAATAATTTTATTATTTTCAAGTTAACTAAATAAGTACACTGAATCAAATTTGAAAGTAAAAATACCTAAATGATTTGAAAAAAAATATTATATTATTGTTTAATTAAAAATATCTAAATACATTTATATCAAAATTTCATTGACTATTTTCTTATATAAATATATTCATTAGTCAACAAGTATTAAAATTAATATATGAAATAAAATTTATTTTGACAGATTTAGGTTGTTGGGATTTAATATTTGTAATTTACATTTTACACATCTAAATAAATAACATCTGTAATTTTATTATATATCTCTTTCTATCACATAATACAATTAATAATAAGATTTAGAAGAGAATGGTGGCGGGCATGGGCTTCCCGTTGTGCTTTGCGGTCTTGGGCCAAACATGCACGTCAATATATTCATCAAATATGCCTTAAACTCGAATATAGTTTTTATTTTTTCATTAAAATTATTGTTCAACTTCTCCCGTTTATAATACAAGATTGGAGGGTGGGATTCCATTTATATTTTTGAAGTAAAAGTAGAGTTTTATCCGTGAAATAAAAATTTATTTTCATTTGCATATGTAAAAGTATATATATATTTATCCCCATTAAAGAATAGTTCGTATTAATTTATTTATGGTTTCAAATATTAATTAACTATATTTTTTATAAAAAATAGAAACATAAAAATATATTTATTTTTTCTTCATGATAAAAATTAAGAAATAAATTGTAATAATATAAATATCAAATATAAGATCAAATAATGATATAAAAAATGAAAATGATAAATGTGTGTCTTATAAATAAATTACAAATTTAATAAAAACTGTAAAATGTATTGATTGTAAATTATTTTGTAGTTTTCGTGCAATAACAAATCATTATAGAAAATTACTCTAGGATCTTAAGATTCATGATTCTCACACGTTTAAGTATATAAATCATATTGTTCTCCACCCACTTTTTTTCAATCTATTTTTTTTGACTTCTTTTCTGTTTTCACACCCTTTTTCTTAACAACTTATTGTGAGAGAACTTATGGTCAAAGACAAAATCTCAATACCCTTCTTATAAGTCAGTGTTCATAAATTAAACTAGAAGTTACTTTATCTTTATTTTATTACGATTTTACATAATAATTAATAATAATTAATAGGTTATTGTATTTTATTAAATTACAATAAAATCCATCATATTTCAATTGAATTAATTCATCGATTAATTCTAACATAAATTTAACATATGAAAAATATATTTTCTACTTGAGATACCTTCTCCTACTTTATATAAGTGAAAAAAATTCTTCCGCGTCTAATAAGAATGGTGTTGCAGAGTTAATCGAAGATGGTGACATGGGAATCAAAAAGTCGTTTCAAGTGCCTCACTCTATTTGCCTTTTGTCTTTTCAAAATCTGACTTCTAGATTAGATAAGTTTGCACTACCACCAACACTTACTGCATCACAATGCTACATATTAGTTAGCTGTTTTTCCCACTTCTAAATGTCTTCGGATATATAATATATGTAAAATTAATTTTTGACAAATTTTTTGAATATCAACATAACAACACCTTATTAAATGATAACAAAATTTGATATTACTTAAAAAAGAATTGATGTAACTTTAAAAAAAAAAACTTTCTCAAAATATTATAATTTATAATTCATAATATATATTATATTATATTATATTGCTCCAAAAAACAAAAATTGTACACCATATTCCAAATAACTGAAGACCAGATATGCTTGCATCTTGTCCATTCAATACTAACAACCCACTTTCATTTCAATTCTTCAACTCACTCCTTAAAAACAATATCATAAAATGAGAACATAATAAAGGAAATATATCATTAGAGTTTAAGTTAAAAATGGATAAATGAATATGGAATTAACTAGAATGAACAAATGAATGATCATGTGTTAGAGAGTGATCACATGTTAATATTAATTAATTAAATAATAATCTTAGCTTAGTAGCTAGCTTGTTCAATCTTTAGAACATGCAGCTCTATAACTAGCCTCTAGCCGTGAAAAGATTCCACTTTTTTAAATTTTCATGGGTTCTCGTCCTCAATAAAAACGTGCATATATACCCTAATACATTAATTATTATGCTTAATTGAAAAATATGATATTATACATTTTGCTATAAAAATATAGTTTTCTAATTTTAAACCTTGACATAGCTAAAGTGATGATGTAGAGACATGTTTGTACATAATGAACTGAATAGGATGCAAAATTGTTTATTTGTTTTGAAGAAAAAATTATAAGAAATATTAAATTAAATGCAGTATTTGTAGCAATAGCGGAGCATGAGAGTTGTCATTGTGAGAAGTGCTTGAAATTGTTATATTGTAGTGGTCTGAGCTGAGATAGGTGAAAGTTATGAGGAGTACCCTATGTAGCCTTTATTTTTATAGACAGTACCATATATAGCTAAAATCTATAGAAAGGACTTTTTGGGTTAGGTACTTGTTTTTCACTCCATCATCTCACCATCTTATTTCACACCACTGAACCTTTTAATTATTCAACTACAATCTTATCTTAATGTAGAAGTTGTAACTAGGTCGTAGAATGTCTTATGGACATTGTTCTTCTATCCTCATTATTATTGTCGATTCTTTACATGTTCACCAAAGTGCATATAAAGTAACACGAGGAAGGATGGAAAAGAAAACTATCATAAAAGTGAAAAACTTTGACAGTTGTATTAATGGTGATTTTGTAATTTTGTTTCTAAAAGTATTTGTAATTAAAATATGATAAAAGAGAGGAGAAGGGAGAAAGCAGTGCATGTACATACGTGGTCCTTTCCTGCATTCACAGCACAGCACCTTGCTCTGTCTGTTTTGTTTTTGTTTCAAAATTCAAACACTGTCTAGGTTCCTAACCAATCATGAAACGTGGTCTCACATGTGAAATTTAAGAGTGAGGAAAAACAAAATAGTGACGGCTCATAACCAAGTTGCATTTATGGGATGCATAAGATATGTGCAAGTTGTTGTTAATTGTCTCCTAAGCCTTAATTTTTTTCAATTGTGGTGACTCAGTAGTGAAGAGGCACAGAAAGATGTGAGTGTGGAATTTTGGTTCCAAGTTCTTACTTTAACTAGTGGCAGGCAAGTTCTGAAAGTAAACTCAAGGTTTTGGCATCAATAACTTAACAATCACCCAATTCACTTGGCATTAATCACAGGTAAGTCAGAATGAAATTAATAAATATTTAGGAACGTAATTAGTGGGAAATAAAGTATTAACTTTTGGTCTTTGTGCAAACTCATCATATGCTTCCACTTGGCTGCCCTAGTGTACTCCCATGCTACCCTAAGTTTGCAATAAAAATTTATTAATACACACACAACCACTGTTTAGTTGTAAATCATCGTACATAAGATATTTTTATTTTTGTTTAAGACTTATATTTTAAAGTAATTCTTAATTTTTTGACAATGTAACTAGTTCAGTTATTAAAATTAACTCAAAACACTGGAACTTTATATTTTATGTAATATTAAATATGTTTATAGTCATGTATAATTTACGTTAAAAAAGTATTTTTAGTAAATTAGATTAATTTCCAAAAACAAAAATATTATATTGTTTTCTTTTCCTATATTAAAATATCTAATTTTGTTTATTTAACTGTGATAACACTTGTTAAGATGAGTAATTTATATACTCTTTTTTTTCCTGAAAGTATACGAACAAGAAATTGGCTCTTGTCCTTTCATATTAAAATGTAAAGTTTAATTTAATGTTATTAATGAATAATTTTTAAAATTAAATACCTTCAACTAAAATTTTAACTAAAACACACTTAATTTAACAGGCTTTTTTATGGGTTAATTTATCAAGTTATTATTTATCATTTGATATCCTAGTATTTCTTCCCATAGGTTCTCTCTTTATTTTTAAAATAATAATTAAAAATTAAAATATCAAACATATATATAAACATTCAAACAATTCATATTGAACAACATTATAGCATTTAAAAGTATAAAATTATTATAAAATTATAAATTTATGTAATTAAAAATATTAAATAAATTCAATAATAATTTTTTAAAAAATTGTTGGTGGATTAGGTGAATCAGACTTGAACTCATTTAGTAAATTAAGTGAGTTGGACTTACTTCAATATATTTTTGAAAAAATTAAATTTTTTTAACTTGACTCAACTCGAATATGTAATAAATTGAATCGATTTTGAGGTTAAAATTTATTTTTACATTTCTAAAAAATAAAATATTACTGATTAATTTAAGATGTTACTATTATAATAATAATAATTATTATTATAAAAGTTGTTGGTTGATAGTAGAGAAAGAGAGGTGGTGAAACCTTGATTTGATTAATTAGATAAAAGAGGGCAAAAAAAGGTAAAGAGTGAGAAAAAGGAAAGTAGGGAAAGAATGAGAAAAGTGGTGAATGCAGCATTAGTGAAAGTAGGAGTGTGATTAATTAATTTTTGGCAGTGAGGAACAATGAATGTGGCCCAATAGTGTCTTGGCTGCATCAGACAGGATGTCAGAGGAGATTAGAAATAGGGAGTGTTTGGCGTTGCTCATGCCATTGCCTGTCTCTCTGTCTCTCTCCTGCCTCCTCTCACTCTCTTCTTCTCTTCTCCTCCTTCCGATCCTTCCACCCCATTCTGCCTCCTTCATCTCCCCATCTCCCTCAATTATATCTCTCCCCTGCATTATGCCACCAATCACTTCTATTTTTCTATTTTTTGTCACAATAATTATAAGAAAATAATATTTTTATTACTAAATTTTGACAATTTTCTTTTACAATATAAGATATCATCTTTTAAATAGTTTTAAAATATTAAAAATGAGAAAATAAAAAAAATAAAAACTACTTAAAAGATATCACCTAAGATTATTAGAGAAAATTGTCAAAATTAACGGTAAAAATACCATTTTCCATTATATAATTATGTTATTGAAAATGGCAAGAAGGTAAATATTGTTGAGTTCACCGGTTTTCCTGGCAAGTGAACTTCTTCACTCGCCATCAATCTATTTGTACCTAAAATTAACGCTACTTGCAATTCTGAAACATGCTTTAAACGCATACAGAAATAAGCCTAAGTCATGGACCCCCATGGAACCTACCATTTATTACTATAGGGGTAAGCTATTTTCATATTGCTCCTCAACTTAATTTTTCGTCACTATTATTTTAGCCTTCTAGTACATACTCTTCTTGTTCTTTTATGTCACAAATTTTTAACTTTTCTTTAATGCAATTGATGAATCAGTTTGCTTAGATTTTTTTAGCATACAATAATTGTGTGACAAGAATTTTAATTTGAAAGCAGGGGTTAATGTAAAAACATGTCATGTCATGCATTCATCCATGGAGTGGTATAGTTAATGGGTATGTAGTGCGTCCTCATGGTCCTCTCTACTCTGGAATAGTCTTCAAACAAAGGGTTTGAATAAAGTAATGTTCTTAGATGTTGTACACTGACGTGTGGTTCTCCGGAAAAGCCAAAGTCCAAACTCACATTATGATACTTAAGATGCTACAACTACAAGTTAAAGAAAAGGATAAAGTGATTGGGGACAGAGTTCTTTCCTTTTTGCTAAAAACAAGAAAAAATGGTAAATGATTGAATAAAAAGAGAAAGGGAGGGATGATTTTTTTTGAAAGAGAAAGAGGCATGTCTCAAACCATGTCAAATGCTGTTATTCCTCTGTTCCTTTTTCCCATTCTTCACCTGCTTCAACTCCCATTTTCTTCTCAAGTGGAAAGGAAGATAGCAGTAGTAGTAAGTAATGACAAATTTCATCTGTCAGAGGATCAAAGTCGGTAGTCAAACACTCAGATGGTTTAATGATCTTATCTGGAAATTAATTACAACTCCCATGTCCTCTCATACTCTGACACCAAACTTAATGTGCCCAAAAGATATTTTAACTATAACTATATACCATCCAAGTCCTTGTTTTCAACAGAAGAAAGAACCTTTTCAGCTTTGCAATTTTCCTCTCAAAAACACAATCCAATGTTTCGCCCAATTCAATCAGTGAGTTTCTGAGTCATCAGTTATACCCAAAACAAATTACAGACAGAAGGCGTCGTTCCAAGGTTTTCGGAGAAAATCTTGTTGTCATCATGAACAAGGTTTGTTATTGAAATTATGGGAGTGTGAGCCTGTTACTGGTCTGGTCCGGTCCAGTCATGGTTTTTACAGTAGTTACCAGCAAAACCATCACCTCATCACGTTTGAATTTTCATTCATTTGCCTACATTTAATTGAAGCTGGAGTTGTTTATACACAATAATAGCTTTGGAGGACACGTTATTCTCTGAGATATTTGGTGATAAAATAAGTTGTGAGATATTTAATGACACGTCAATTCATGGGCTAACTTAGTTGTTTCATAAGTAAATGCAAATGCTGACACCAGGATATGACTTCTTTTAAAACTTATCCATAGCATAATTTGTTCATTGATTCGGCGGTTGTTTTGTTGAGAGGAAATTGAATGTAGGTGGTATGATGCCTAAAATGTTGATAGTAATTAGGAGTTGTTTGAGTTGAAGGAGAGAGTGGGGAGGAGCAGGAGAACGTGAAATGGAGAGAGTCGGGTGCAGAGAATCGATAAGAATATTTGGTTGCCTGAAATGAGTAGAACAAAGAGAGATTAAAAAAAGAGGAGAAAGCAACGAATAAGACAGCAGTTAAAGGTAGCATAAAGCACAGTAGTACTGTACATGCTTTTGGGGTCATTACTTTATGATCAAAATATTGTCCCATTTCATCTCATCCCCATGCTCCATCCCTGCCATTCTCAACAAAACCAAACCCCATTTTCGGTATTTCAACATCAAAATCTCACCCCTTCTATTTAACGCCTCCATCAAAACCAAACTGTCACCTCCTACTTCTTTCTTCCTCCATCAAAAACATGGGATTTCCAGTGGGGTACACAGAGTTGCTGCTACCCAAACTGCTTCTGCACCTCCTATCCCTATTGGGCCTCATCAGAAAACTCCTCACCATCCTCCTCTGCTACATGGGCTTCCACGATTTCTTCGAACCCGACATTGCGTGGCCGGACACCCTCCCGGAATTGCAGTCCGTGTCGGCGGTGCTCATCCGGGAAATCCTGCCCGTCGTCAAGTTCTCGGAGATGGCGGGGGCGGAGGTGGAGGCGGCGGAGAGTTGCGCGGTGTGTCTGTACGAGTTCCAGGGAGAGGACGAGATCAGACGGCTGACAAACTGCCGCCACATATTCCACAGAGGTTGTCTGGACCGTTGGATGGGCTACGATCAGAGAACGTGCCCCCTCTGTCGGACGCCCTTCATACCCCACCATATGCAAGCCGCTTTCAATGATAGACTCTGGGCTGCTTCAGGAATCCCTCAATTCTATTACAACGATGAATGAACGCATCACTTTTCTTCTTCTTCTTTTTCCAACATTTCCGGATGCATGGATGTTAGTTAGTTAACCTTCTTCGCCATGTTTCTGTTGTATATATTATACTCAACTTCAAACAAAATCCAAACCTCACAACTCTTGTTAATTACATATTACATATATCCCTTTTAATTATTTAGATTTTGTTCTTCCTTCCAGATTTTTATTAGATTTGCGACCTTTTATTGCTAACGAATTCCGATTTTGATGTATCGTTGCGTACAAGAACTGGATCACACTGCTACTGCTCTGCTCCTTTATCACTTAGTTTTACCTCCATGGAAGTCACACAAAGCTTGTACCTTCTTCGACCCAACACATCATTAATTTTGAACATAAACATACCATATTACATAAAATACGACATCCTCTTTTTACTGTCTCTAGTTAATTTGTAGCTCTTTTTAGTTCCAAGCTTTTTTGTCTGTAATGCGTGTTTTTTCTATCCAAAAATAACATCTATTGAGCTTGTCTGAAGAATAATAATAGGTTAAATTTTTAGTTTGTTCATTCATTATTTAGTGAACTAAAAGAGTAAAAATGAATATCATCGATAATCTTTAACGGTGGCAAAAGGTTATTCCAGGACATGCTTCTAGTTTGCAAGAATAAGTTTACAGGTTTAAAAAATTCTAGAGGATACTTTATTTTATTTATATAAAAGAATTTAAACGTTTTAATAAGATATGTTTTTTAGATTTATGTAAAATTGTGAATTACGGCTAAAAGGATTGAATAATAAATAAAATATTTGGTCTTGCATTACTGGGCTGATCATCTACGGGTATCGGTAAAATCGAATGGACTAACCACAGAAGAAAAGAAGCAGTTATTTACGAAAGAAAGCCTTTTAGAAACTTTTAGCAAGGCATTTCGTTATCTCCAAATATAAAAAGAATATCTCCAACTGAAAAATATATCCTCACCTATATCCGCATAAAAATAACCCAAAAAAAAAAAACTTATCGGTGTCTCTACAACACATCAATAAAATAAAAACATCTATTATTATTAAAAGCATACAAACTATGTAGTAGTTATTCTTTTTCTATATTAAAAAAATTAAGAATTGTTCTTATTATAACATAAAACCATTATTTTGAAGTATCTATTACCGAGTTAAAAAGTAAAACCCTCTAAACAAGAAAAAAAAGACGAGTTCATATCGGAAAGAAAAAAAAAACGTAAAAAGATAGTGAAAGACACTGTTCACCGGAAACAAAATACAAGTATATTTTTATTAATAAGTAATTAGTGAACCATATAAAAGTGAATTTAAAATTACTTTCTATAAAATCTCTAAGAAAATAGTTTTACGTTTATATGAATTGCTTAATTTATTTATTTTTATGTAATGAGAAGACTTTATATTTATATTTTGCATTTTGCAGTGTTTTTGAACTTGGAATTAGACACTAAGGAGTGTTGTAACTCATGCCTTTTGATATCATATTAAAAATAGACTTTTAAAGCTAAATCAATCTTATAAGAATATTTCCAACATTAACATAATGTAATACACAGAAGACAAAGTATAATACCATCGTTTTGTACAAGTGAAACAACCAAATAATTGACGATACTAATTTGACCAAAAACATGTATAAGTATGGTGTTGACATGAATAAGAAGTTGATGCAAATGCAACCCAACCATAAAGCAGTGTTTTAAGGAGAAGGAGGGACTACGTTCTTAGGCATGTGAAGCATACCCAACAAAAGGAGGGACTGCCTGATCAAAACGTGACATTTGTTGAACACTGGGAGCGACCATTACTGGTTGGGGACCAAATTTTCCATCACGCTTGTCCATTTCAATCTTATGCTGAGTCTGCAATTAAATTCCCATTTATGCTGTCATCTCTAAACACTTACAACTAAATTATTAACAATTTCTGAGTAAGAGATGTCAATTTTACCTGCATACAGGCACACACCCTACAACATTACAAAACAAACGCACAAATTAATAAATTTCGCTGTAAACTGCACAATCAAAGTGGAGACAAAGGCTGCATAAACAAAGTCTTACGTGCAGTAGACAAAGTCAGCTAAGCAGGATAGTACTTGGGAAGCCTCTCGAAGTTCACTATTTCCCACAATTAAAGCAATGATAGAAAATATGCAGGCTAGTTGTTGAAGGCAAAACATGAAACCCTGAATGAATTACAAGATCAGTTAACAGAATATCATAAATGAGACACGGTGCGTAGTATATTTTAGTGTGAGTGAAAGAGAGGCAGAGAGATTATACAATGATGCAATTATCACATTGCGTAGTTTGAATGTTAAATTCATCTTGTAACAGAAACCGAGTTGAAGCCACTGAATTTCCAAAACAGCACACAACCTGAAAAGTGAATGAGAGAATACATGTATAATGCAGCAGAAAAAAGCCTTGTAAAATAAGCACAGAAAATACATGTAGAGTGTGACTTAGAGACCAAACAACCCAGTAAGGAGAAAGGTAAAATATAAATGCATTATAGTTAATTATAAGTTAAGATTTTGTTTTATAGATTTTTTCCGCAAGGATTAATCTCACTTGTACTACTGTGAAATAAAGAGGGTAATTACAGGTTAAGCCCAGTTGACTATTTATTCATGACTATTTATCCAGCCATGGATTCAACGTTGACCAAGTCAAGGAAGTTGCAAAACAAAAGGAGATTGACCTTAATTGGCATAGCAATAGAAAAAGAAGGCATTCTTAATTCATCAATCAGATTTCTGACAACAACAAAAAAATCATTATTCATTCCGAGGCATACTAATTCAGATGTCGTTTTTTTTTTCACAAGGAAGCAAGAGATGTGAAGAATGGTATATATAATATACCTCCGTAGCGAGGCAGAGTTCAGGGTATCTGCTTTCTCCACAGCGACCACTGCAGGGCATGTAACCAGCACAACATGTGTATCTGGAGCCAACAAAAGAAAACCATGAAATTACATAGTCCAGATTGAAAAGTTAGGGAAACTTAAACTGAATAAACTATTACCTTGACATATCATCATAAAGAGCTCGTTTACGCAGCAGATATGATACACACGGTGCACTATAATGGGACAAATGAAAATTAGATTACCCCCACACATCAAATAGTTACACTAAGAAGAACTATAATTGTGATTCAACCAGCAAGGAACTGGGGAAAAATAGGATCCAAAAGAGCGGAAATTTGATGAACACAAGTCAACGTTGACCCATGACTGAAAAATTGGAAGCATTTGGAAGAGAACTTACCACCAGAGAGCAAAGCAACAATCTGCATATATGGAGAAAGAATATGTGAGTAGTGCATATGATGTGTTTGTGAATATGTGGGTGAAAGATAAAACTTACAAGGAGTGTCAGCTTGAATGGTAGTGAATAGATCAGTGTGCCAGAAATTGCGGAAGTTCTGGCGAAGCTGCATCTTCTCGATATGCTGCTGCGATGCCATTTCCTTCCTCTGCTTCACCTCACCTCACCTCACCTCACTGATCATCAACCTAGTCCAACCAACCACAATAAATAAGAAACAAAGACCCAACACTACACAACAGAGAACAAGTCTTCCTATGAATGTTTCAACGTTAAAAACAATGCTACCATGATTTTGTTTTAACTTTCGAACTGATTACCAATTGGCTCATTCTTGACTTCTAAGTTGACTTCTTATACCTGTCGTAATAGAAGAAAACCCATAGAGTAAGCTTTAGTGCAACACAAAACACACATGTTTTATGAAGAAAAACACTTTAACCAGGTTTTTTAAAGATTACCATTGTCAATACATTTTTTTAATTTTATTTAACATCAAATTTTCCTGAAAGAAAATACCATGATGTTTTAAATTTTTAAAAAAATTAGCATACGTATAGTTGTACCTTTCTACAAGTAAATAAAGCCCAGTCCTTGAATCCTAGCGAATAAGAGAATCTGAAGGAGAATCTAAAGAAAAATTTATATTTTTTTCTGTTGATGACATATATAGATAAGAGACAACATTAAAACCATAAATAAACTTTATAGACTTAAATTGAGTTTAAAGAAATACTCTAAGATGGCATTAAAACTTATTTTATATCTGGATCACTTTCCATTTCAAAAAATTTAAATAGAAAAATGTGAAAACGATAAAAAAGGAAACGCCGCTTAAGGTTCATTGAAAAATATTTTGATAAAAAATTTTGAAAGGATTTAACCACATAAGTTCACAATAAGAATTAAAAACACTAAGTTGGGTAGTTGGGTTGGGCCCAACCACTAAGTATTTTTGTGGTTAATTAAGTTTAAGGTTCTGTTAACGTTGCCTTTAAGTCGTATATCAATGATTGGAAATGACTGCTTCCGCTATAAAAAATAGTTTAAATATAATATTTAACATTTTTTTCCGCGTATTATCAAATGTTTTTCCTATTAAATAAAATCTTCAAGAGTGGAATAAATAATCTGTTTTCTAGGTTTTTTTGTTCATTGGATCTGAATAAAAATAAAGAGGAAAAACCATATTGGTTTGGACCTTCTATTAATTATAAGTTAAATAATTTTTATTTAAGTTTTAGGTTTGATTTTAAGAAAATAGAGCCATCCAATTATATAAAAAAAACATTTTAATATATTTATTTTTTTAGTAACCATTGGTTTTTCATATTATTCTTTTCACACTTCAGAGTTTAAGACTTGGCTTGTTCTCACACAACTCATCAACACACGTCCTTTTTCCTGAAAGTCAATGACTTCCTCCTTCCTTTGGAAATAATTTTTTAAAGTTCAAATATAAAAGAATCTTTTAAAGTTGGATTGTTGTGAAATTTACCTGAATTTAAAAAAAAAAACAACAAAATTTACTAACTACTTAAAAAAGTACATTATCATGAATCTATTTTATCAAAAAAAAAATAATACTTTAATCCATTTTTTTTATCCACTTTTAACCTACTATTTCAATTATCATTAAATCATTACATTACATCATATCACTAAAAAGAATCAAAATAAATAATCTAATAATAATTAAAATACTGAGTTAAAATTAAGTAAAAAAAGTTAAAATATCATTTTCCTTTATAAAGTTGACATACTTTAAACGAATTCTCAAATGAATATATCCATAAACATTTTACTTCAAATTATTATCTACAACTAGAATAAGCGTGCGTTTGGATAAGATTCAAAAAATTTAAACAAATAAAACAAATTTAAATAGATGATCGCTTCTTTTATCAATGTTGGAGAAAACTAATCATCAAATAGATTTTATTAAGATATATATCAATTAAGAGTTAAAAAAGAAATTACTTGACTTCGACTATAATATTATTCTTTTCATAATTATTTCAGCAGATTAACTATTGAGTTTTAACTGAACTGAAAACACATCAATAAATGAATATAACATAAAGAGACACAAATATAAAAATTTCGAATCATAATTTTTAAAGAGAAATATTTAAATTATGCATTTTGAAGGAATCAAAATTTTGTATAAAGACATATTTTAACACAAAACAATTTTATTTTCTTATAAAATTAAATTACCACATAAGAAAATAAATATAATTTGTAGTTTATTTCCTTTACTTGAAAGAATTAATTATTTATCTGTAATGAACATATTTCTAAAATAATCTAACAAAAACAATTACTTTTAAACAGTAATATTTCTTTAGCTGAAAAAATTATAAGGGAAAGAAACATTGAGAGAAAATGACATACTTTTATAGGGAAGTAACAAGGAGAAGCATGGATTCACACGCACGCACTCAATGTCTCTTTCTGTGTCATGCCATTAGAGAGAGAGAGAGAGAGAGAGAGAGAGAGAGAGAGAGAGAGAGAGAGAGAGAGAGAGAGAGAGAGAGAGAGAGAGAAGAATTGGTAATGAATTTGGAATTGTGTTGTTGCTGCAGGCCCTCCATTAGCTTTGCGGCTTCACATAAGCAAACACAAAAACTTTGTCACTTTCGTTTTCTCATTGACTCAAAGGAAACTAGAACTTTCCTTCAGTTGTAGAGGACTCACAGTAGAATAGTGTTAATTTCAATGTCTTCCGATCTCTATACTTTTGACATTCCTTTCCCCAGACATTCAGACACAGACAACATGGTCTCCTACGATGCAGATGGAAATCTTATGTTTTTCTCTGACAACCCTTATTCCTTCCCTTTCCTCACTGCCTCTCCAGTTCATGATGTGGCTCAGGGGAATTTCACCAACTCTCTTCACCCTTCTTTCTTCTCTTTTTCTCCTCAGCAAAACCAGAGCCTCTCTCATGCTAACCCGGCGCACCCTCTGTCAAATGGCTCATATATAAAGTCTGAGTTTAGAAATTTCTCTGCTTTGCATGGCTCCGAAGTGACAAGCGAGGAGTGCCAAATGGGTGTGGATTACTCCAGCAATCACCACTTTCTTTCTCAAACTTTTCACGCTTCTGACACTGCATCAAAGGTTATACAAAGGAGCTTCAGCTGTAACTCTTTCGGTGGAAAGCCAGGTTTCCCCTTTGAACCTCACCCTGACACTCTCATGGACTCCCCAAATTTTCATTTGCATCCTCTGATTTCCCCCGAAAACAGTTTCTTCACTGGACAAATGAGGAGGGTGTGCAGTACTGGAGATTTACAGGTTCAGTATAACAAACCCAGTTCTTAACTTTATTAACTTTGTTTTTAATGTAGTACTAATCGCCATGATTATCTTTCGAAGGTTAATTACCAAGACAGCAAATAGAAATTGTTTATTTTATTTTTATTGAACTTCGTTTTAGTTTCTATTCAGAACACGAAAGCAACAGATATGTCTTCTCAAGTGGAGAGTCCCTTGTTGGAGGAAGCGTACTTCAAAGTGGGGCGTTACAGTGCCGAAGAAAGAAAAGAAAAAATCTCTAGATATAGAGCGAAGAGAAGCCGGAGGAAGTTCAACAAGATTATCAAGGTAAAGAAGACAGTAGTGTTTGTTTGTTTAATTTTGATTTTGACGTGTATTTGACTATTGGATTAGTGGCAATAATTGAAAGACAAGAATGAGAATGGTGTATTAGTTTATGAAAGATACGAAGAATTTAGAGGGAAATATATACGAATGCATGATTAAGAGAAGAAAATGATAAAGAATAGAATTGAAAAAAGAAAAGGGTGTGAATGTGTTGTTTTTGATTGTGGTACCAACCAAAACCAGTATGCATGCCGAAAGACGCTAGCCGACAATCGAACCCGCATACGTGGCAGATTCGCTCGCAACGACGAGATCAGCGAGATTCCGAAAGCACTTTCTTCAACTTCAACAACAGAAGAATATGAAGACGAATTCTGGGTAAATATTATTTATTAATTAACGTTATCTCGATCAATAACACATTGTCATGTTTGTAATAAGTTAAAGTTCGTGTCTGCGTATATTTTTATGCAGGTTGAGTTCATTGAAGGATTAAACGAGGAGGTGATGGGTTAGAGGGAAGCAGAAGAATTTGCAGAGAGTCTTCACAGAAGCATCTTTTTTGGAAGACCCTTTTTATGATACCAATGAGAAGGAAACAAAACAGCCTTTTGTAAGCAAAGGAAAGATTACAAAAGGCTTTTTCAATTCATGTTTATGAATAAAGTCTGTATATTTAGAGCATAAGATATGGCATGGAAGTCAAATGTAAGTTGGGTAGTTAGAGGTTTTTTTTGGGTTAATTCTATTTCATTTTGATTTCTCCTTTCTGTTCTTGGTTTCCATTTGTTCATTGTATATAACCATGTATCATATTCAACGATAAGCGATGTTTGAGTACAAAATATGCACAGACTCACGAACTCTGATTTTTCTCTTATAATCTGAACTTAAGCGTGGATTAAATATGTTTAGTCTCTGATTTAGAGTTACTGTTTTTCTTATAATCTGAAGTTAAGTGTGAATTAAATATGTTTTTAGTTTTTAAATTTAGATTTAAAATTAAACTTTGTTTTTGTCTTAGATTTTAAATATGAATAAATTATTTTAACCTAACAATATTAATTTCATTTTATATATTAAATAGTGTTTTATATTAAATTTTAAGGTAAAAAATGTCAGTAATTAGTTTAAAATATGATATGAGAAACCGTTTAATACGTTTTTTTTACACGAATTAAAAGTATTATATTTATTTATTTAAAAAAAATTAAAATCAAATTGTATAAAAAATAAATATTTTTAGTATCGCGTTTAAATTTAATAACTAAAAACATGTAAGAAAAATATCTTACGACGAGCTTTTATAAGAGAATTATTGCAAACAATACTACACATTGTTAAACACCTTTAAAGGGTTAAATATGTTTTTGGTTTTTTTAATTTATCGTGAAAATTAGATTTAGTCTCTTTTGGAAATCTTGAATAAATTTAGTCTTTTATTTTTTCTTTATTTTTATAAATGCGTAGATTTAGTCCTTTAGACAATTATTTTTTAAGTTTATTTGACGTTTCAAACGCATTTCTTAGTTAATATGAACATGTGCCAATTGGTGTAAATAAATTAAAATACTATAATGAATTGTGTTTGAGTTAAATAAACTTCATAAAATTTGATTAAAAGGACTAAATCCATGTGTTTACAGGGTTGAGGGACTAAATTAGTTCAAAATTTTTAAAAAAGACTAATTTCAATTTTCACTTAAAAGATAAAAAAATATAAGAAATAAAAACATATTTAACCGAAAATTAAAATACATAATTATATTAATAATGACTTCAAATTTGTTAGAATTGTTATATACAGAGAGAAGTCATGTCGATAAATTAAGATTTTAGATCTTAACTGAATGAGTTTGAAATTTTTGGACGTAACATAAGATTAGTATTATAATATTGTGTTTAGTAATTTGATTTGTTGTGGAGGTAGGAAAGTATATGTATGATATGGTCTAGCAGGAGAAGGTTTAATAATAGGTGAGTGTTAGGGGGCGCCAAAAGAAAAAAGAAACATCCACTTCAAGTAATGATTCGTTTTGTATTGAAGTGGCAAATATAGTGTGTTTTGTGAAGTGGGATTTCTCTTTTCCAATCAGATACTGGTCAAATAAATTCCAAGGATAAAGGACGGTTATTCAGTAGTTTATGTCTAAACATTTTTATGCTGTCAAATCATTGCCCATCATCATTATATTTAACACAACAACAATAAATCTCAACAAAAAAACATGGGCCTCCAGTTTCTTAACATCAATTTTATTTTTCAACCCTGTCGGTCTGTAATGGAACTTCATTGCTAATAATCTAATATATCTTCTACAAAGTGAAGTCTTCTAATTTTAAATACAACACAGTCATGCAGTATTTTAATATTACAACCATTCTAAATATCATATTACCAATATTTGTATTTAACTAATTTTTTGTTAAAAATATTCGACTATTCAATTTATGAAATATAAAAGTATTGCATACGGAAATAAAAATAAATAGAACCTTGAAGATATATGATCAGACAAGCAGATACCAGGACATGACTGCTTTTACAGATTCTCTTGTTAAATAATGAGGTGTCAGTCAGTACAAAGAGATGCTTCTGATCTTTCTCAGATAATATCCATTTTCATAGTCCTCTTCAATTTTGGCATCTTTTTCTACATTTTAATAATTAAATAATAGAAAAGTTTTTAGCTCGAAGTAATCGGTTGAAGAAAATGAGTTCTGTGTAATTAATTCATTGAATTATTTTTTTTTACACAAATAACTGTTGATTAATTTAATTGGAAAACATTTACTAAAACTTAGACAATAAATATAAAATTCTGTAAGAATGTCGCCAAAAAAAAAAATTTCTTGACCCATTTTATTGACCAAAATCATGTTTAAAAATTAATTTAGAGGTCAATTTTTTAACTAGAAACTAATTTTTTTAATAGTTAAAACTTTCAATAACTAATATTAATTACCTTGAATATAAATTATTTTAGTTATTAATAGAAGATCACTTATAATTTTTTTAAATTATTTCATTTATCAATAATTTATGATTCTTAAATTTATATATAAATTGATCATTATTTAATTTCAATGATTTTCTTGGTATGTATATTGACATGAAACTTTATATAATATATATTTTTGTTTAGCTGTTTACTGCTTATAATTTTGAGTTAATTTGAATTTTTGTTTTCTTAATTAGATAAAAGATGCTTTAAATAGAAATAACATTGATGGGTAATTATTCAATTGAATAATAAAATGGATTGACTGTGTCACTTCGATATGAGTGGAACAATGTTCCTAATGGCACCAAGAAGATGGATTTGTTTAGTCCTATTTTTATTTGAGGTAAATTAGCTAGTTCCCACAGTAAAATATTATAAGAAATAATAAAAATACTTTTAAAATAATGAAAGTAAAAATGAAAAATACATACATAAACTACTTTAATAAAATAAAATTATAATTTTTTAGCTCCCCTTATTTCTTTATTTACTCTTCTTTTTATTTTGGGATACATGCGTAATTATGTCAAGTGACTGTGAAGTTAAAACTCAGGAATCTAACAGCGACAGGTTTAAAACTCCTGAATATAATTAGTGACAACTAAATGTTAATATTTTTTTTCATGGAATCGTTAAAATTAAAAAAAGTTTATGACAAATCACTATTATTGATAAAAAAAAAATGGGAATCGCCCTCACTTGCTATTTAGAGGGAGAATGGTGATAAAATTGATGATGAGAACCTAAAACGATTCGAAACACCCCACTTTTGACCATCACAGCGTAACAAAAATGAATGATGAAAACTACTTCTAACACCTATGAATGCAGAAGCATGGATTATATAAGAGAAAAAGTTTATTATTTTGAACCTTGCCTCTTTCCAGAGAGACCCAACAGATAGAATTTTTCAGACGAAAAGAGAAAATGAGTGCTTCGGAAAGTTATTCATTGGATGTGTCCTTCTGTCAAACAAAAAGCCTTTCGATTCGCAATTACTCCTTAAGAATATTTTTCTGCCGATTTGATTATCGATAATCAATGAGAAAGGAAATGTCTTCTGTGTTCTGCACACGATGGAGCACCCAAGAGCATTAAAAAAAAAAAGAGGTTCTGTACTATTCACGATACAACTTTTGTCTCTGCCAATGGCTGAAGAATCCACGAAGATTCTCATCAAACACTTCTTAATAACTTGCACAGAAATGTATTTGAATTTTTTAGCATACTTACGTATTTTCCTTAGGTTAGAAGTTAATTAGCCTTCCACTTTTCTTTTCTTTCTCTTGTTCACAATCCAGAGGATATTTAACTTAAATATCGTACTTTTGTTGGTAGAATACTTTGTAATGATTAGATTGTAACATGTGTGTTTGAAGGTTTGACATTTTGGAATGAATGATGAGAATGGTAGAAAAAGAAAGGGAGCACTTCCACAAATGCAAGGTAAGCTGTTTTTGGCAAAGGTTTTGTGGGTGTTTTTGTTTAGTGTGGAATTCATTGTACATAATCAAATTCAATTTGCCTACGTTAAAGGTAAAAGCAATGAGAATATTCCAAGACTCAATTTCCAAGGTCTTCGCATGCAGCTTCCTCACTAATAACGTTCATAGTATCCACAACTAATTATAATTCCCATCACTTCTTATGGCCTTTTTCTCAACTCTCACCAAATATCTGATAGCGACACACTTCGTGATGTCTCAGTGCGTTTTTTCTTTGCTTTCAATTAACTCCACTACCAAAATTTCTTCCATACTGTGTAAATCAAATTCCATATATAACTACTCACTTCAACACAACTTCGTTACAGGTTAAGCATAACACTTGTAGGGCTTAAAGTTACATATTTTTTTTTTTTAAGAAATAGAAGGCCCAAGATAAATAAAAACCTAGAAATACTCATTTGGTAGCCCAATACTCATGTGGGCTGGGCCACATAACGTTCATTGATATCATGCGTGAAAAACTATTGCGCGCGAAAAGCTTAACTGAAGCAGTTTGATTCTTTATTTGTGTGTTCATCTTTAAAGACAGTTTCACTTCACTCGTCTCTGTCTCAGCTGGTTCTTTCTCACTATCTTTGATTTCGTTGCGCGCCATTTGCTTCTTTTCACAGTTATCTATTTTTAGTTCGTTAATTGGTATTCATCAAACTTCTTTGTCTTTATTCATCACTTCACCGTTCTTTTAATTCTGTTTGTGGGTAATCTTCTTGGATGATGTTATTACTGAAAGGTTGTTCTTGTAAACTGAATGAATTTGGCTAAATGACGCAGCAAGCAACTGTTCTAACTTTTATTTTTTAACACCGAGGATCAAAGAAAATGAGCGGTTATCCCGAAGACCCAGATGAATCCAGCGCTCCACCGCCGCAGCCACCGCCGCCACGACCACGGTCATCACGCCCACCGTTGCCACCACGACCACGGTCATCACGCCCACCGTTGCCACCACGGCCACCGCCGCCTCCTAGACACACCCCCGTGAGTTTGTTCTTGCGCATGCATTACTTTTTTCTTTTACTTATTTGAAAAATAATCATTCTTCCTCAACCAGTAAAAACTAGCGAGACTATCAAGTTTAAGATGAGCTAGTTTTGATAATTTTATCATATGAATACAGATTTATAATAAAACAAGCCTGAACAAGATCAAGATTAATAATTCTATTCCTCTCTCGCCCTTGAAACATTCTTATGCATATACGTGTCTATACCGTGATCTAGATTATATGACCGATATATATATAAAGAAGGTGTTTAGTGTTAGAAGATGTTCAACTGTACCTTTTCCCCAAATTAACTCAGTTTTCTATCTATTAAATTCACGGATCTTGGAAATATATTCATCTTCAAAGTAGTCGCGTTTACGACCATTTGCTGGAGCAGGAAAGGGTAAAATGTCTTCTGGCGCGGCCAATACGAATTGAGTGAAATTAAGCTTTCTAGAAATTATGAAACAGACCCTCTACCATACTATTCCGATTTCATTTTTTTGCTTCAAATTAATACCAATAATTTCCATCAAATTACACTGGTGTTTGTTTGTTTTTACCATACTATTCTACGTTTTTTTAACATCTTCTTTGTTTGTTTTTTCTTTCTTTCCTATCTTTTTGTTTTATCAGTTCTTCCTTTCTCCAATGCCAGGATTGTTTTTAAATTTTGTGCGGTAAATATGGGTAGGGATTCTTGATCGACTTCAGCTTTGAGTCAGATTTAAGGAGCTTTGGTGACATATAAACTGAACTGTTGTTGCGATTGTAACAATTAAATATGTTTGATTATTCTGATAATTATGTTGTCAATAGCATTGATTCGTTTGATGCATGTTCCCTCTGCAGAAGCCAAGAGTATTCAAGCGTCGTTACTTCTACAATGACCCTTCCTTCTCTCGCAGTCCGTTTCAAAAGTCCTTTAGGCCTCAAACTCCACCTGAAGTCTCAGAAATAGTTAATAAGAATCCTTGGACCTCAGCTCGGTTAGACGGGCAGAAGAATTCGGAAGTTGTGTTTACAAAGTTGGGAGAATCTTCCAATTCAGAGGAAGAGGAGGATACAGGCACAATTTGTTATGATGGTGATGTTGCCACAGCTTCCTTATTCTACTTCTTTGGCTTTATGCATTAACTAAGTTCTATCACGCCGTGCCAGTTATCTTATTTTCTTGGGAATTAACGTTATTAGTTGACGTATTTTCATCATTTTTATCCTCAGGTTATGATGCGAAGAAGCCAAAATTCTAGAATGGTCACAATCATTTTTATGGTTGATGCATTCCTATATGGTCAGTAAAGAGAGTTTGTCCTGTGTGTAATCAAGTTTGTCATCTTAGTCATGATCGTTTGTCTTGACATTTTTTGAAACAAAAGTGCTTATGTTTCTTATAATGCAGAACGTGTTGTGTTGTCAACTCTCAGCAGAAAATTTAAAGACTGACAATTACTTAGTTAAATTCAAATGCACTTTCCCTATAATGTAGAGTCCCTAACATTACAAAGTCGATAGTTATTTTGTTCGTTTTTATTTCACTATACCTTACGTTAAGAAAGCAAATGCACAATGATCACAGCCGAATAGTAGCAGTAGCAAAATTCATTTCTTTTCACTGTTCTTTTATTTGCCATTTGAAGTCAATTTGTGAATAGCAGAATTTCTGATAACAACTTATAATTGAAATTTTTATCAAATATTTGACAACATAACTTATAATTAAAAGCTTTTGTTTAGTAATGATATCAGGGAGCCCTTATAGCTCAGTGGTAGAGCGTCAGTCTTGTAAACTGAAGGTCCGTAGTTCGATCCTGCGTGAGGGCAAAACTTGTTTCTATTTTTCCTTTCTATTCTTTTTACATCTTCACATTAACGATGGTTAACAATCTCATCTAACTAAATGCATTTTATCTTCGTATTCTTTTTCTTATATCTATTTATATAGAATTTATCCAGACTTCTATGGGGACTTTAAACAATGACAGATACATTGGATACAGACGGTGCTAACAAAAATAGTCTGAAACCTTGAAAACAACTTTCGTTGATATTTGTGAGTACAAAGTATCGTGATGGCAAACATATACGTTTCACATTCTGTTTTAATGTTCCCGATGTTTCATTAGTTACTAACACCAATGCACGGTTTGCCTCAAAAAATAAACGAAGAAGGAGGGGGAACTCTTTTGTTGCACCAAGGATCACCCTCAAATTGAATCAACTCACCTTATAGCAGAAGCAAGTACAACAGTAGTTCCAGTTATTCATAAATTTAATGATTACTCATAACCATGATGTTAGACAACTTATACCGTAATTCGTATTTCAAACATGTATGTCAAGATAAACAAAAAGGAACAGTTTTTAAAATGGAAGGAATTTAGTTTGAGCTCTTTTAAAAATAACGTAGAGAGAACAACGAAATAGTATGCAGAATTTTTATTAGAAATCTTGTGTATGATTCTAGAGTTTCCTTACAAAGATACAAAATCTAAGTCTAAGTGTGAATTTGGACATTTGCGTTAAGCCTGGTAAGTTTGCTCAACGTTTCACGAGCTGATACTGTATCTGGGTGATCTTCACCACAAATTGAAGTCCTAATGAAAACAGCCTTCCGGATTAGATCATCCGCAACGTCAAACTGAGCACCTCTCAGCATTAGCTTGGCCCTGGTCTCGAGAACAGTGGCTCTAGTCAATGCTAACTCTTGCCAAAGGCATGGATTCAACTGAGCATTAGTCTGGATGGATCTCCAGCAAAGTGATTTGTCGAACCACTTGTCAACCGGAGTAACAAATGCTTGGTCTGCAGCTTCCAATGCATTGGTGCACAGACGCAGAAGCTCAAGAGCAGCACTGCATCGAGAATATGTAATGAATGTGTGAATTGCAAGAGGCAGAACCACTCTTTTCACAAGATACAAAAGCTCGGACACCTTCAGCTCAACCACCACAGGATCGTGACCAAATCCAAACAGCAGAAAACATGCAGCCCATAAATGATCCAGGTTTTGTGATATTGACCCGTGACTCATGATAGCTTGAATCATTGCTTGTGCAGCTCCAGTATTTTCTCTTTTTCGAGCGTACAGTTTGAACACTTCATTGATATGGATATAGCCTTGCTTGGTACTATTTCTTGCAATATTAAACCTCAGCAATAAAGAGGATGCTTCTAATTCTGGTTTTTTAGCGTAGGAGGATGGGAATCCACATGATAATAGTTGAAGCATTTTTCTCCAGAAACACTTTCCTTGACATCTTTCTGGTACCTTTTCAGCAGCAAGTGCAAGTAGGGAAATCGGAATAGCACCAGGTGCAAACCATCCACTTACCAGCACCATTCTGGTGGCCAAGCTTCTTGGACCATCCGCATGATCAAATATGGAGAAACAAACGTCAAAGAGTTGAAGAAGGAAAGCGTTTTTCGTGAACGAGAGAGCTTCTTTACCACTCCATGGCATCTCCTTCAAAGGCATTCTGTTTATGGTATCTAGGAGCCTGCTTGGTGTTATGGGTAGTTCCGACAAAATTGCACTGATAATGGCAAGGCCAAGAGTTAACCTTCCAACTTTCTCCTCAATACTTCTCAGGGCATCAACCTCCGCCACCGAATACTCCTTACTACTACCTACCATTAAAGACATTGCCTCAACTCCAGATAAGTATGAAAGTTTCAATGGTTCCAGGTTCATGATCCGAGGAAGGCGTGTTGATACAATTACATGGGTCTCTACCCCAAAACGAGGGAGAAGATCCATCACAAGTTTGTGATCCCACCAATCTTTTTCACTTTCCAAGTTATCAATGATCACAAGATATGGAATGTTTCTCATCAGTTCTTTGCGAACTCTAGAAATTGCAGCCACTTCCTGCTCTTCAAAGCTTCTTATTTTTGTTTTGTCCAAACTATTCTCAACTCCCACATCAACTTCTAAAAATGATCTGATATTTAGATAATTTTGCCTGATGTATCTGCTCTCCCCTCCTATCCATAAAACCATCTTGTATCTCTGATGAAATCTGTAAGCAAATTCAAGAATAAGTTCCGTTTTTCCAATTCCTGAATCCCCAGAAACACAAGCAACCCCTTTCCCATACAAAATCTTCATTCCGTTTTTCCTCTTAGAATACTTTCCCCGCTTGAGCCTCGGATGGTTGTGCCTGTTAGAAAATTCAATACCTTGCATTTCAATTTCTTTTTCTGACTCCTTCCAGACAACTGGTTCTTTTTCCTTCCTTCTGTCGTTCCATCTTTCATCTATCATGTTGCTCTTGCCCCAACCAATTCTCACACTCTTTCTTCTGGGTCTGGCCTTAAGTTCAATATAGTCTTGTTCTGCATCTCCTGTGACATCACCAAAAAGTATAAATTCTAACTGAGAAAGCTCTTTCTTTCTGCCTATAAAATTCTCGTTTCTAATGAAAGGAAACTCCTCTTTTTCGACTTTTTCTCTCCACTTTGCCACACGTTCTGCAACACTTCTCCTTCCTAACCTCGTTGCTATCAATGTGACAGCCCTCAATATGCAATCTCTCCAGTTGCCATCCTGAGCTTCCAATTTGCACTCATCAACCCGAGATAGGCCATGCACGGCATCTTTCCACTCTTGTTCCAACCCTTCATACGAAAGCCAAAGTTCCCCTCCGTGTTTTTCCCACAGCTCACCCCTCTTTTCAATTATATCCCTGACAAGACAATCAGCTGGATTCAAATCAAAGAATATAGGGATCAGATTCTTCTTCCTACAGAAAAAATTCAGTTCCTCAATAGTGTATTGGTTCTTGAAAGACTTCTTTGTTATAATTACTATCCCAAAAGAAGCAGCATCCATAGCTCTCTCGGCAATGCCAAGTTTGCGGGAGCTCCTACTTCGAGCCCTGTCCGAAACAAAGCAACTGATGCCTTGAATTTCCAACTCAGCACACAGCCATTTAGCAAATCGTAATAAAGGGGGTTTGCTTCCATGCAGCCCTATGAAAACATCACAACTCCTCAGCCTATAAGAAGAAAATGACGTGGAACCTGGAGTTGAGGATGTTCTATGCTTTCTGTCTTTCTTAATTCGCCTTTCTTTCTGTCCAGAATAACCATCTTCATGGCAATTCGAGTAACTAGATATGCTGCTACTTGAGACGCCAACTGGGGAAGATTTACGGTCAAGTTTCACGAAACCGCCTGAATTGCATCCAGCTGGAGATGCAGATACATCTGAGAAATTGCATCTAACATTTACTGTTGAATTTGGTTCTGGAATCTCTAAAGTGGTGGTTGAGGGAGCCAGACCTAAATGAACTGTGTTACTTTGAGTATCAAGCCTGGCCGAGTGTGATAATTGACATGATGATGGTGATCTGGGAGAGAAAAAAGGTGACTGATTTGCTGAAAAGAAAACGGAAGATGATGATGACATATTCCTTGTAGTCATGGCTGTCAAGGAACCAAATACGGGGCTTTCTTCCTGAATGTCCATGCCTGTACTTGTAGGATTCCCAGTTATGCAAGATACCAAATCCCATGCACGCAACCACACAATTTTTATCTGAAGTTCGCATGACGATGTCCAAGTCAGTCACAATTGCACAAATGTAGCCAAACTGAATGTTCTATATTGTTAGGTTCATGCAAGTGCTGAAATAAAAAAACAACATAAAAATATGGTAATAGAGCATCACCATCTGAGTTATATACATCTCTATTTTTACATGATAGGTAACACTTTACCCAAAGAATTACAAAAAAACAGCAAAAATCATTACTAGGCACCACGAGAATCAACTTAAAAAGAAGGTAATTTTGGTGGGGAAGGGAGGTAAAACTTTACAGAAAGAGATTGATTCCGAACAGTGAATGCATCCCAAAAAACGGTATCTGCTTGGGGAATACAATCATTTGATGCAGAGGATTGGTGTCTCGTTAATTCAATAACCAAATTCAAAAGCAGAGAAGAAGGCACCATATCAGAAAAAAATACAATCATAACCCCATCTCGGAGAGAGAATTGAGAGAATCATAAAACTGCATTGGGATTCAGATCTGAGTACTTACAAGGATACCAAACAGAAACACTCTCCGGTAGATTCTGTATTTCGCCTCCAACCAAATCAATCTCGTTTCACTGAATATACGAGGAAGGTCACAACGATTAAAACTTAGAAGGAGCCGAGTTTGCAAGTACAGCAACAGTGAAATAACTAACTGAAGAAAACCACCAGGAAACACATGATGACCCCAACATTGCATAAATAGATACAGTACATACTATTCAACATAGCTATCATTAACGCGTCCACTGGCACACAACTATTGAGTGAAAGGCCAAAAGGCTTGGAAATTAAGCGGTGAGACTGAGACGTTTGGATGAGCTGAGAGTATTTGGGAGACACCTCACAGAAAAGAGGGAAAAGGACATAGTCGTTGAAAATGAAGGCAAAAACTGTACCTTTTTTTCTGAGAAGGGAAGAGAACAAGTCTTCTGGGGGTTCAGAAACTCTAGCTGTTTTTTGATAAACACGCTGTTTTGTAAGTATATACATATATATAACTAAAACCTGTCTCTGACTCTCTCAACTTGGCCCTTTCACACTCTGTCCATTATCATTATTTGTATGACTTTCTTCAACCTTTACAAGACATTTGCTTTGGGTGGAGAAGTAGTATTTTATTGTATATGAGAGTGTGGAAGAGTGAGAGAAAATGGAAGAAGAAGAAGAAGGCAATGGGACCAAAGATGGGATCTGAGTAGGGTATGGTGTGAATGGAAGTAGGCTCCACAGGCATTTATAGGAGTGTTAAATTTGCAGATATTGAGCACTGTGATTTTGGAGCATTTGCATTGGGGTTGTTAAAAAATTGAAAAAGAGATAGAGTTACCTGTGAGGAGCTTAAAAGGCAAGTTTGATTATGATAGTCGAAAGCAAAACGTGGAGTTTTGTACTTTGTTGGATATGTGACTGACGTTTTGAGGTTCTAACTTCTGAGGAATCCTTTCTCTGCTCTGTCACCCTTTTATCACTTCTTTCTTCTTCTCTCTGCTCTTCACTCTACTCTATTCTACTCTTTTTCTTTCTTTCTTTCTAAACCTACAAATAAATACCCATTCCAATCCACAAACAAATAAGGGATACCTTACTCTAAAACACTTTGTCTTTATTGTCTTTTTTTTTTTAAATAATACCAGCAGATTAATTATAATTATAGCAAATTGTAACTCACTGTTACCATTTTTTTGTATCAATCATTACCCCTCTCTGCTAATACCACAACTTATAAACATTTCTCATAATTTTCAATAATTACACATGATTCCGTGGTAACTTACCAAATTATCAAATTATTTCCTTAAATAAATCGAAGTACCTGTTGTTACTAGTACTGCCATTTTGTCTTCTAAAATTTAAAATATTATTGTTCGAAAAAACGTGATATTTTAGAAAATATATACATATTATATCGTGAATATAAAATTATGATTTTAAAAATAATTGAATTTGATTTATTCATGGTATTTTAGAAAATATATATATTTTGGTGAAAATGTAAATATATATATATATATATATTTCACATAATATGTTTTTTCTATTTTTTAATTTGATTGCAATTTTTATGAATTTGTGATCAAAGAAATATTTGACACAACAGATTAATAATTTTAATTGAATCTCTTGCAAATTAATATCATTTTCATTTGTTTTTAATTTGTCGCAACAATTTTTGTTTATATTTTTTTTTTCAAAAAAAAGAGAGAGATAAATGGAAAGAGAAAAAAAATACTCTTTTTTTCATTTGATTGTGCAAAGAATAAAAGAAAAAAAATGTGCATATACAAATATATAAATAAAATGTATTATACAAGTATTTTAAATTTAACGAGTACTTAGAAGAATTACAAAATAAAATTATAATTTGATAAAAAAAGTAGTTTATAGGGTATTTGTTTAAACTAAAAAGTAGACTTTATACTATACAGAAAAAGTGGAATAATAGTTTGCAATGGTATTTCATGTAAAATAACATTTTTATTTATAATATGGAAATAGAATTGATTAAAATAGGAATAAGATGAATGAAACCAAAGATAGGATGATGAATTTGATTTTGCAATGTGAACAAATGATTTGAATGGAACAACCAAACTGTACGGCAACCAATCCATCCATCTATATAAAACAAGAGAGGACAAAAAACTTCAAAAGGAGAACACAGAGTTCAGATAATAATTAATTATATATAAAACATGAATAACAGAAAATAATATTATATAATTTCATTTCTATAGGTGGAAAAACATCTTTTACATAATTAATTAAAAAAATACTTTAATATGAAAGAAATCTGTTAATATTCATAGATGCTGCCTTGGTTTAGATTTTTGTTAAAAAGTTGCTATTAAAGTTATAAAAAATATTAATATACATACACACCTCATATATATATATATATATATATATATATATATAATTATGAATTGGTTACACTAGTATTTACAAATTAAATCGAGCACATGCAACCATGTGAGATCTCACCACATCCCAATTTATTAACTTTTCAGTGAATGGCTTGGATTAAGCCACTTGCTACTAATACAACTACTTTCTGCGTTTTATAATATTTTCCTGTGAAATTTAAATTATTGATTACTTTATTATATCTATAATAAATTCTGAAAATAATATCAAATAAAATTGACTACTGTTCCTACTAGTAGTAGATAAAATATAAAAAATAAAATAAAATAAAATTGGTTGAAAAACAGTGTGAATCTAATAAAGACGAAAGCACATGGTCATTGTTAACTCACCCTTCTGGCATAGTAAGAAGATAGCAAATTCATCATTAATGGGACCCAACCTGTGCAAATATATAAGGATTCTATCTTTATATATAAATACAATCCAATTTCATGGTTTCCAAAAATGGTGCTAACTATAGGCCAGTTTTTCCCCTTATGATAAGACACCAACATTTGAAATTTACTTTATTCTGTTTTATTTTTTTTAGCTAAATATGTATTTGTAAGTTTATTTGTCTGATTATATAACATGTCATATAGTTTTATTTATCAGTTATAATATTAAAAAGTATAATTCTAGGCAACATAATTATTTAATCCATTTTTAATTGTTTCATAACAAGACCAGTTACAGAGGATATCACATTGAAATTGTAATATTAACTAAATTAAAAACCCTGAAATAATACAGCATTATATTACATAAGATGTAAATGTAATTTTAAAATTGTAATTTTTAATGTATGTTACAGAACTATGGATTTAAAATTGAAAATTGAAGAAGTTTAATGTAAAGGAGAGAGAGGGAGTGACGGAAAAGAAGCAAATTTGACTTTGAAGGTTATTACATATTAATATTTAATTAATTATATCAAGGTAGAACTTGGATTTTTGTGTATAAGTATTATTTTGGTACCAATATTTGGAGGCATGTTTGCTGAACTTGGGCTACTATGGTCCATTCGAGTCCAACCATCATGTGTTTGTGAAAATGACAACTTATATAAACAATTCACTTCATTTGCGATCAACCACAATCAGATCCGGTAAAATATATAATCAGATAAACAAAATTCGCTCTACATTAATATTATGGTGAAAGTTTAAGTTTATGTTTTAAGTTAGTCTATAAAGTACGTTCTCTTTTCCAAAGGTTAAAGAAGTTTTTGAATTAAAATAATAGGTTAAAAAGAAACTTAAAAGGCAGAAGCAAATTATGTTGACGGAAAAGTGTTTTCTGATCTAAGTACTTGCTCAATTTTTTCAAAAACCCTTTTCAGCTTGTGTTTTTTTTTACTTCCAGTGATGATCTTTTCAAATAGCAAGGCATCTTCAATTATTTTAACTAATCAAATTCACATTAAGGGTTAATTGACTGTAGTGACATAAGTTTATTTTACACATTATAGGTAGTAATATGAGCCTTTATTTGTTCATTTTAAATGATGCAAATGTGAGTCTTCAATTAAATATTCGTTAAGCATTACTGGAAATGTCACTGTCAAAAGATGGTCATTTTCTTTTCTTTGCACCTCCAACTTATATTAGTTTGAGTAAGTATTCTTATTCCTCTTTAATGAGAATAGCGAATTTAAAGAATGATGACTGTATTTATTAAAAATAGTAATTGACCATAAATACGATAAACATCGGTTCAACGATAATGACTTTGGTGATGGATTTTTTTCTTCTATGTAAACTTAAATTCATTCTCATATTTATCAGAATAATTAACTTATTCTAGAAATTTCAGAAATCCTGCTTTGGAAAACCTATCACTTTTTCAAAGCTAAAATGGTCATTTTGAAAAATAGACGTGGGTAGAGAAAGAAATTGATGGGTGCAGGGAGCAATTGCCTTTTTTCCCAACCCTGAATATTTTGTATGGCATATAGGTTAGTAGGTGGGGTTTGGATTTAAACTCTTTAATTGCTCGTAATTATCTTCTACCAAGGTTAGGTAAGCGCAAACCATTCCTCCTGCTTTTTTTTTT